>Ga0308169_10000059_pt1 | contig 261456 bp, 239 predicted proteins | sample PhyBR1_2_FD_202139 | JGI IMG/M metagenome (GOLD analysis project Ga0308169, IMG submission 202139) | Phyllosphere microbial communities from UC Gill Tract Community Farm, Albany, California, United States - DLSLSB.R1 | ecosystem: Host-associated > Plants > Phyllosphere > Unclassified | place... | reverse complement strand
ATGTGGCCACTTGTGATGCTGATAATCTTGGCGACTATCAAACCGTACTCACAAGCACCCACACGAATTGCTTGATTCAATTTGTTAAAGAGCGGTTGGCTGAGTGTTTCGTCTCAACCGAGGCGCGAATTCTACGCTTTCCTCTGTGTCTGTCAAGCGTTTATTTCGAAGTATTTGCGAGAAACTCGTTCAACTTCAAACACTTGACTCGCTTGCGATCTCTCGTAGCGGGAGGCGAATTCTACAGCGTTACAACCTGCTGTCAACTGCCTTTTTGCTACTCACAACCTCGAGCGTTTAACACTTGCCTCGCTGCGAGGTGGCGAATAATACGCGATCTGAATTTGGAGTCAACACCTTGATCTGAAAAAACTTTCGCGTTGATAACGACCTTCCCGGCAACTAAACAGCAGCGCAATTGATCTGTAGAGAAACACCCTGAGGAGCACAGCGGTAATGAGCGATGCGCACAGCGACAAAACCCCTGGCCTGTCGGCGGATGAAGAACAGGAAATCAGCCATAACCAACCGCCCCGGGCCGCGGTGCTGCACGAGATCATCCGCGCCCAAGGCGACCAGGAGCTGGAGCGAACCCTCGCCGCGCTGTGGTGGTCGGCACTTGCCGCCGGCCTGAGCATGGGCCTGTCGTTGATGGCTATGGGCTTGTTCTATGCCCGCCTGCCAGAAGGTGACAGTGCACAGGTCATCGCCAGCCTTGGCTATTGCGCAGGGTTTCTCGCTGTGATCCTGGCGCGCCAGCAGTTGTTTACCGAAAACACGCTCACTGCCGTGCTGCCAGTGATGACTACCCCGACCCTGGGCAACCTCGGCCGCTTGTTGCGTTTATGGAGCGTGGTGCTGCTGGGCAATATGGCCGGCACGCTGCTGGTGTCCTGGGTCATGCTCGAGCTGCCGATTTTCGACAGCAAGGCAGACGTGGCATTCCTGGAGATAGGCCGCAAGGTCATGCAAAACGACATCAGCCAGATGTTTGCCAAAGGCATCATATCGGGCTGGATGATCGCAACCATGGTCTGGATGATCCCGGCAATGGAGAACGCCAAGATCTGGATCATCCTGCTGATCACCTACATGATGGCCCTCGGCGACTTCACCCATATCGTGGTGGGCTCGGTTGAGGTTTCCTACCTTGTCTGGGCTGGCGATGAAACCTGGCAGGCTTTTGTGTTCGAGTTTGCCCTGCCTACCTTGGCCGGCAACATCATCGGTGGCAGCTTCATCTTTGCCTTGATCAGCCACGCCCAGGTGCGCAGCGACAGCGGCAAGCCACCGTCCAAGCTATTAAAGGAAGCCAATCAAAATAACGATCGCCAAGAGCCGCGTCTTTAATAGCTAACGCGAGACAACTGAACTGGGTTGCGCCCTACCCTGCTGACGCAGGGGGCGCGGTTGCCACCAGTTCTGCCCGGCGTGGGGTGAGTCGAGGCCGACACGCTCGCCCATCTGCGGCGTGCTCAGCTTGACGTGAGCAGCGCCGGCCAGCGCGAGAATACGTTCGAACGGCTCCTGCCAGGTATGGGTAGACAAATCAAAGGTGCCATTGTGGATAGGCAGCATCCAACGCCCACGCAGATCCAGGTGCGCTTGCAAGCTTTGCTCGGGCTGCATGTGCACGCTGGGCCAGGCCAGGTTGTAGGCGCCGGTTTCAATCAGCGTGAGGTCGAACGGACCGTAGCGCTCGCCTATCTGACGAAAGCCATCGAAGTAACCGGTATCGCCACTGAAAAACAGCCGCAGCCCGTCATCGATGATCACCCAGGACGCCCACAACGTCTGATTGCCGTCGAACAGACCGCGCCCGGAGAAGTGCTGCGCAGGTGTGGCGGCAAAGCGCACGCCCGCCATCTCCGCCTCCTGCCACCAATCGAGTTGGCGCACCTTGCCAGCTGGCACTCCCCACCCGATCAGGCGGTCACCAACTCCTAGCGGCACCAGGAAAACATCCGTGCGCGGCGCCAATTGGCGAATGGCATGCTCGTCGAGGTGATCGAGGTGATCGAAGTGATCGAAGTGATCGAAGTGATCATGGGACAGGATCACGGCTGCCAACGGCGGAATCTCGTTGGTCGCCAACGGCGAAGGGTGAAAGCGCTGCGGCCCAGCCCACTGCACCGGCGAGGCGCGCTCGGCAAACACCGGGTCGGTGAGGAAAAAGCGCCCACGCAGCTTGAGCAGTATCGTCGAGTGCCCCAGCCGCCACAGACTGTGGTCTGGCGAATCAAGGAACTGCTGCCGGCTCATCGGCTGCAAGGGAATAGCCGTCGCTGGCCGCGTTTGCGGTGGTTTGCGCAAGAACAGGTATTTGAGACCAATGCGCAGTTTTTTCAGCATGCCGTCCTGTGGCAGGGCCGCCTGGTTGTGAAAGCGCCCATCCTGATAACGCGCCGGTTCACCGGGAGGGAAGTCCGTGGGCAGCATGAGCAGGAGCACTCCGTAGAGAAACAAGGCCTTCATATTACCCCACAGCGTCGGATCAACCGTGAAATGGCTTGTAAGGTCATTTTTCGCTGAGGTGAGTCTGTTGAACAATATTCACCCGATTTATGCGATAAACGGCGCCCCACGGAAGAACCACGATCATGATCGACAACAGAAGCGGCAAGGGACTCTCATTCGTCAGGCGCATCTACCTGCCCAGGATTCTCGGCATGGGCATCGGCCTGTTCAGCGTGATGGCCGCCATGGCACCGCTGCACCCTCCGGGCTGGATCTGGGCGTTGATGCTGGTTAATGGCTTGCTGTGGCCACACGTTGCTTATCTATGGGCCAAGCATTCCACTGCGCCCTACCGCGCCGAACAACGCAACCTGCTGCTGGACTCACTGATGGGCGGCTTCTGGGTGGCGGCCATGCACTTCAATCCTCTGCCCACCGTGACCATCCTGTCGATGATGACCATGAACAATGTTGCCGCCGGCGGCAAATCCCTGCTGGCGCGCGGGTTGCTCGGGCAATTGGCCGGGATGCTGCTCGCCAGCGCGATGCTGGGCAGCGGCCTGCAGTTGCAGACCAGCGCCCTGCAGGTCTGGGCGTGCCTGCCAATGCTCACCCTGTATCCCGTGGCACTAGGATGGGTGTGTTATCGCCTGGCGATCAACCTGGCCGACCATAAACGTCAGCTCAGCGCACTGAGCCGTACCGACAGCCTGACTGGTTTGCTCAATCACGGCTCATGGAAGGACCTGCTCCTGCTGAAGTTCCAGATCAGCCGCCAACAGCGCCTGCCGGCAATGATCGCCCTGATCGACATCGACCATTTCAAGGCCATCAATGACACTTATGGTCACGTCGTCGGCGACTGCGTGCTGCGCCATTTGAGCCAGGAACTGCAGCGCAGCCTTGGCCCGGATGATCAGGCCGGGCGCTACGGTGGCGACGAGTTCTGCGTGATATTCCCAGGGGCTGACCAAGCCCGGGCTGGGCTGGCGATGGAAGCGCTGCGTGAGCGGGTCAATGCCTACCGCAACCCGCAACTGCCCATGTTACGGATCAGTCTGAGCATTGGCCTGGCAGCCTATGATGAGCTTTTGAAGTCGCCGGAGCACTGGCTGGAACACGCCGACAAAGCACTCTATGCCGCCAAACATCGGGGCCGCGATCAGGTCAGCTTCAATCATGGGCCTGCTGCCCCGCTCAGGCTGGCATACCCAGACTGAGGGGGCAACGTTCAACGCAGACGGCGCTCGGCAACGATCTCCGGCAGATCGCTGCGCTGCAGATAGATGCGCAACGGCTCGGCGATATTCAGGCGGTCGTCCACATGCTGGCCGAGCAGCAGGGCCAGGCGCTCACGGCACAACGCCATGCGCTGCCCGGACTCGGCCCGCCAGACGAATTCGCTACACGGTGTAATGCTGTCGTCCGCTACATCCATGCCAAACGCATCTTCGGAAAAGCGCACGATATGACTGCCGCGCTTGGCGTGATAACCGACAAAGCCATTGAGCTGGTCGGCAGCGCTGCAGATGTCTTGAGAAGTGATGGCCATGGCGTACCTCGCTAGTTAAGAGAGTGACGCACGCAAAGCCTGCGGCGGCCTCTGGCGGGCCACGCGCTGCTGCCAGCCTAGCGCAACTGGCCAGCGCTTCGCCAAGCTTTTTGATCTGGCCCTGACAAGCCCGGTAGAATGCCGGCAAATCATTGCTGTGGCCCAAAGGCCGTGGAACCCTGCATGAGCAACGCGGTTAGTGCCGACATCGCCACCATTGGCCGCATCAGTGCGGTGCCGGCGATTCTTCAGGTTATCTGCCAGAGCACCGGCATGCGCTTTGCTGCAGTGGCGCGAGTCACCGAGCACAGCTGGACCGCCTGTGCGGTGCTGGACGGCCTCGGGTTCGGCATGGATGTAGGCGGCGAGCTGGACATCGCCACTACCTTTTGCAATGTAATCCGCAGCTCACATCAGCCGATCGTGATCGACAAGGCCAGTGAAGACCAGCTCTACTGCCACCACCCCACCCCCAAGCAATACAAGTTCGAGAGTTACATCTCTGTGCCGGTGTACCGGCAGGACGGTAGTTTCTTCGGCACCATCTGCGCGCTTGATCCCGAGCCGTTTGCGCTGAAAAACAGCGCAGTACAGCCAATGGTCGAGGGCTTTGCCCGCCTGCTGTCGGTGCAGATAGAACATGAAGAACAGGCGCAGCGTACCGAACACGCCCTGCAGCAGGAGCGAGCGATGGCAGAGGTGCGCGAGCAGTTCATTGCCGTGCTGGGCCACGACCTGCGCAACCCGCTGTTCGCCATCACTGCCGGCGCAGAGCTGCTGGTGCAGCGCCTGAACGAGCAAAAACACCAGGCACTGGCCAAGCACATCCTCACCTGCGGTCAACGGGCGAACAATCTGGTGCGTGATGTACTGGACTTCGCCCGCGGCCGCCTGGGCAGCGGTATCGCCCTTGCGCAGCAACCGTGCCATGACCTGGCCGAGGTACTGCGGCACGTTGCCTCGGAACTGCAACACGTCCATCCACAGCGCCAATTGCAGCTGCAACTGGGCGAGATCGACGGTTTGTATTGTGACCCTGAGCGGATTGCCCAGTTGTTATCCAACCTGATCGCCAACGCCCTGGTGCATGGTGACCCGCAGGGTGTGGTGACGGTTGGTGCAAACATTCATGACGGCTACTTCCTGCTGAGCGTACATAACCTGGGCGAGCCAATCCCCGCGCAGACCCTCCCCCAGCTGTTTCAACCCTTTACCCGATCACCCGCCACAGCCCATCAACAAGGCCTGGGCCTCGGCCTGTACATTGCCAACCAGATCGCCCTCGCCCACGGCGGGCACATGCAAGTGGCATCAAGCCTTGCGGGCGGAACTGTGTTCAGCTTTCACCTGGCCGTTGATCGGCCTGAGACGGCTGTTCAAGCACTGTTGCCAGAACAGTAAGCCGCGCTGCGCCAGCAAGAAAATCCAGACAAAAAAATGGGCGACCGAAGTCGCCCTAAATGCCTTGCGTGCTCATGAATCGGGAAGGATCAGCGCTGTTTGCGCTTGTGCGAATCCTTCCAGATGAAAATGCCCAGACCGGCGAAGAAGACCAGCATCAATCCGACCGTCTCAACACCTGCGATAACCACATTGTCGAAGAACATGTCGGCGCTCCCTGTTTATCTGCCGTCGTCCGATGGATGTAAGGTAGCGAATAGGAGCAGGGAGGAAATTGACCGGGGTCAATAGTGCCCGGGACCGGGCACTGGAGGCGGGCGCAGGGTTGACCTGGGTCAAGTTTCAGCGCTTTTTGGGTTTGTTCTTGGGCTTTTTCTTTTTGCCAGCGGTCAGCGGCATGGCTTGCTCGAAGGCCTGGCGCATTTCATCAAGGCGCTTGTCCTTGAGGTCATGGATACGTTTGGCGCGCTCGGCACCGAAGTCGATCAGGTTGTCGTCACTCATGGGCGGGCCCGGCTGTCAGCAGATAGGTGCATGATGCCGCCAGGCGTCGATGTTGGCCAGTCAGACTTCGATATCGACCAGCAGACCCTGGCGCGGGCGTTCGCCCAGGGGTGCTACAGGCACGGTGTTGTCGGCATTGAGTTCCTCACCGGCGAGTGCCTCGTAACGCTCGTCATCCTCATCGTGGCGGCGCTGATGCTGGCGCCGCTGCTCTTCACGCAGGAGCAAGGCCTGCTCGTTGGGGTCGCGCTGCTGCTTGAGGTTGATCGAGCTGTCGTCGGGAGCTGGCTGCGCAGGGACAACCGGGCGGATGTCCGGTGTCTGTTTGACCGGGTCGTGCTGGGTGGTCACGGGCATGGCACTGAGTGGAATGATCGGCGGCAGCATTGAGGTTCTCCTGTCACTACTGTATCGGCCGGTGTGAACCGGCCTTGAGTGCCTCACTACGGGAAGCGAGCGCCGCCAGCCAGGCTTGCTTAATCGGGTAGATCGTCATCTGCATCATCCGGCTCGGGGCTGACTTCGCTCCACGGCCGTTTGTAGACCTTCTGCCACACCGCATCCAGATGATCACGCAGGACCTGCGCGGCATTCTTCAGTGAAGCGCTATCAACCCGCTCACCGCCGATAGGTTGTTCTCCTGCCGGGCTGATCAAGGACTGACCGGTGATGCTGTAGACCGAAGCACCTTCACGCAGTTCGATTGCAATGTCGTGCGGGTCAATACCACCGCCGCAGAATGCGTGGCTGGCCACTGTCACTTCGGCGACACCGTCGCCATTCAGATCGCTGACGTCACTGACATCGGTATAGAAGTCGACATCCAGGTCCAGCCCCGGGCAGGTGGTCTCTTGCTCGATCTGCCAGCTCGGCTTGAACGCTTCGCTGCCGGCAGTGCGCCCGTACAGGGTGGCTTTGAGCACCACCTTGTCGACTTCCTGCTCGCTCTCGGGGTCACTGGCCTGGCCATCGGTACGGCTCAACACCAACAGCCCCTCGCCGTCGCGGTCGCGAAAATGCACGCTCTTGATCGGTGTACGCACACCCAGCACCTCGAGCTGCTCGGCGGCGATCGGCGCCAAGGACTGGAAATTGTTCTGCTCGCAACCGGCCATCAGCAGCAAGCTGCCCAGGCCCACGGAAGCGGTCAACCAACGGTACTTGGCAGGCATTGGGCTGGGTATCCTCGTCGCTGCGGGTGGGCGTCGATGAACGGCTAGTCTGTTAACTCTTTGGTCTGCCCGGTCTATCCGTTAACATAGCCGGCTTTTCATCGGCGGGAGTTCAGGCAGTATGGCGCAGCAGTATCAACCGGGGCAACGCTGGATCAGCGACAGCGAAGCCGAGCTCGGCCTGGGTACCATCCTGGCACAGGATGGCCGCTTGCTGACCGTGCTGTACCCGGCCACTGGCGACACCCGTCAATATTCCCTGCGCAATGCGCCGCTGACCCGCGTGCGCTTCTCGCCGGGCGACCAGATCACTCATTTCGAAGGCTGGAAGCTGACCGTGCGCGAGGTCGATGACGTCGACGGCTTGATGGTCTACCACGGCCTCGACGCACAGAACCAGCCGCGCACCCTGCCGGAAACCCAGCTGTCCAACTTCATCCAGTTCCGCCTGGCCAGCGACCGCCTGTTCGCCGGGCAGATCGACCAGCTGGCGTGGTTCTCGCTGCGTTACAACACCCTGCAGCACAACAGCAAACAGATGCTGTCGAGCCTGTGGGGGCTGGGCGGCTGCCGCGCGCAACCGATCGCGCACCAGCTGCACATCGCCCGTGAGGTCGCTGACCGGATTGCCCCACGCGTTCTGCTGGCCGATGAAGTAGGCCTGGGCAAGACCATCGAAGCAGGCCTGGTGATTCACCGCCAACTGCTCACCGGCCGCGCCAACCGGGTGCTGATCCTCGTTCCAGAAAATCTCCAGCACCAGTGGCTGGTGGAGATGCGCCGGCGCTTCAACCTGCAGGTAGCGCTGTTCGACGCCGAACGTTTCATTGAAAGCGATGCCAGCAACCCATTCGAAGACGCCCAGCTGGCGTTGGTCGCGCTGGAGTGGCTGGTCGAAGACGAGAAGGCTCAGGACGCGCTGTTCGCCGCCGGCTGGGACCTGATGGTGGTCGATGAAGCGCATCACCTGGTCTGGCACGAAGAAAACGCCAGCGCGGAATATTCCCTGGTCGAGCAACTTGCCGAGGTCATCCCTGGCGTGCTGCTGCTGACCGCGACCCCCGAGCAACTTGGCCAGGACAGCCACTTCGCGCGCCTGCGTCTGCTCGACCCGCATCGTTTCCACGACCTGGCAGCCTTCCGCGCCGAGAGCGAGAACTACCGCCCGGTCGCCGAAGCAGTGCAGGAGCTGCTCGAACAAGGCCGCCTGTCGCCCAAGGCCCACGCCACTATCCACGGTTTCCTCGGTGCCGAAGGCGAAGCCTTGTTGACTGCGGTCAACGATGGCGACAGCGAAGCCAGTGCACGCTTGATCCGCGAGCTGCTCGATCGCCACGGTACCGGCCGCGTGCTGTTCCGTAACACCCGTGCTGCCGTGCAAGGCTTCCCCGAGCGTCATCTGCATCCCTACCCGCTGCCTAACCCTGAGCAGTACAGCGCACTGCCGGCTGGCGAGCGCGCCGAGCTGTATCCGGAAGTGGCCTTCCAGGCCCAGGGCCCAGGCGATGACGAGCAACGCTGGTGGCGCTTCGACCCACGGGTCGACTGGCTGATCGACACGCTGAAAATGCTCAAGCGCACCAAGGTCCTGGTGATCTGCGCCCACGCCGAGACCGCGATGGACCTGGAAGACGCCCTGCGCGTGCGCTCCGGCATCCCAACCACGGTATTCCATGAAGGAATGAGCATCCTCGAACGGGATCGCGCGGCAGCCTACTTCGCCGATGAAGAGTTCGGCGCTCAAGTACTGATCTGCTCGGAAATCGGCAGTGAGGGCCGCAACTTCCAGTTCGCTCATCACCTGGTGATGTTCGACCTGCCAGCCCACCCCGACCTGCTCGAGCAGCGCATTGGCCGTCTCGACCGGATCGGCCAGAAGCACACCATCGAGCTGCATATCCCGTACCTTCAGGACAGCCCGCAAGAGCGCCTGTTCCAGTGGTACCACCTGGCACTGAATGCGTTCCTCGCCACTTGCCCGACCGGCAACGCCCTGCAACATCGCCACGGCTCGCGCTTGCTTTCGCTGCTCGGCGATGGCGAAGCCAGCGCCTGGAACACCCTGGTGGACGAAGCCCGCGCTGACCGCGAGCGCCTCGAGTCCGAACTGCACAGCGGCCGCGACCGCTTGCTCGAGCTCAACTCCGGCGGTGCTGGCGAAGGTCAGGCACTGGTCGAGGCGATCTTGGAGCAGGACGATCAGTTCGCCCTGCCTATTTATATGGAAACCCTGTTCGATGCCTTTGGTATCGACAGCGAGGACCATTCGGAAAACGCCCTGATCCTCAAGCCGAGCGAAAAGATGCTCGACGCCAGCTTCCCGTTGGGTGACGACGAAGGCGTGACCATCACCTACGACCGGGCCCAGGCATTGTCGCGCGAAGACATGCAGTTCCTGACCTGGGAACACCCAATGGTACAGGGCGGCATGGACCTGGTGCTGTCCGGGTCGATGGGCAACACCGCTGTAGCGTTGATCAAGAACAAGGCGCTCAAGCCAGGCACCGTCCTGCTCGAACTGCTCTACGTAAGTGAAGTGGTCGCGCCTCGCAGCCTGCAACTTGGCCGTTACCTGCCGACCGCTGCCCTGCGCTGTTTGCTCGATGCCAACGGCAACGACTTGGCCGCACGGGTGGCCTTCGAGACGCTCAACGAGCAGCTCGAAAGCGTGCCGCGGGCCAGCGCCAACAAGTTCATCCAGGCGCAGCGCGATGTATTGGCCCAGCGCATCAGTGGTGCCGAAGCCAAGATCGAGCCGGTGCACGTCGAGCGCGTGGCCGAGGCGCAGCGTCGCCTGGCTGCCGAAGCGGATGAGGAGTTGGCACGCCTGACCGCACTCAAGGCCGTCAACCCGACGGTACGTGACAGCGAAATCGATGCGCTGCGTGCACAGCGTGAGCAGGGCTTGGCCATGCTCGACAAGGCGGCTTTGCGTCTGGAAGCGATTCGGGTGCTGGTCGCGGGCTGAGTAGTCCAAGCACGACTCCCAAGCAGTAAAAACCAGGGCGCCTTACGGCGCCCTTTTTTATTCCCGCCCGCTATCAGCCTGATAACCAAATCGTAGCAACCAAATAGCCATTAATCAGGAAGGCTTAACTACCTTTTCCTATACTGCGTGTTCATGAGTCTCCGTTGGGGACGGATGCAGGGCACCACGGAGAGGCGCGATGGAGTGGCTGGGACTGCAATTGTTCGCCGAGCTACCGGCAACCGGACAGATCGTTATCGACTGCCGTCACGAGCCATTGCTGATCATTCTGGCCTATATCGTCGTCAGCGCTGCGGCGTTTGCCACCCTGGATATTGCTGAGCGCCAATGCCACAGCGAGAACGACAACGCTCGCCGGCAATGGCGGATCCTCGGCGCATGCTGCCTGGCAGGCGGTATCTGGGCCTTGCATTTCATCAGCATGCTGGCCTTTCACGCGCCGCTGGAAACCCACTATGACGCCGCGCTGACAGGGTTGTCGTTGCTGCTTGCCCTACTCGCCTCGTGGTTCGCCATGCACAGCCTTGAGCGCCATGTGATGAGCCCGCGTCATTACCTGCAAGCAGCCACATTCATCGGCCTCGGTGTGACCTTGATGCACTACGTCGGCATGGCGGCAATGAAGACCAGCGCCGTGCAGTACTACCAGACCAGCCTGCTGCTGGCCTCGTTGTTGATTGCCATTGTCGCCAGCCTGCTGGCGCTGGTCATGGCGCGTTACTTTCGCAATGGCAGCGGCACCCTGCATCTGGCCATGAAGTACGGCGCCAGCCTGCTGATGGCCGGCGGTATCGTGGCTACCCATTTTACCGGCATGGCGGCCATGACCCTGGTGATCCCGGCAGACGCCGCGCTGCGCCTGCCGTCCACTGACAACAGCCTGCAGCTGGGCCTGACCGTTGCCTGCATCACCCTGCTGATCAGCGCCAGCAGCATCAGCGCGGCGCTGGCCGACAAAAAACTGCAAAGCAAGGAGCACGACCTGCGCCGGGTCAGTGTGCTGCTCAGCCAGCTTGACCAGGCCCGGATGTCGCTGCAGCAGGCCGCGCACTACGATGCACTGACCAACCTGATCAACCGCCGCGGTTTCAACCAGGTGTTTGCCGAACGTCTCGCCGAGCACGCCGCAAATGAAGGCATGCTGGCGGTGATGTTCCTCGACATCGACCACTTCAAGCGGATCAACGACAGCCTCGGCCACGCCGCCGGCGATGATCTGCTCAAGGTCATCGCCGACCACATCAAGGCCGCAACCCGCAGCCAGGATCTGGTGGCGCGGTTTGGCGGCGACGAATTCTGCATCGTCACCAGCCTGCACAGCCGCGACGAGGCCCGTCACCTGGCGCAGCGGATCATGCAGCGGATGAAAGAGCCGATCGACCTGGGCGGACGGCGTATGGTCATGACCACCAGTATCGGCATCAGCATCTATCCGGACGACGGCCGCAATGCCGAAGAATTGCTGAAAAACGCCGACCTGGCGCTTTATCAGTCCAAAGGCTGCGGACGCAACAACCTCAACTTCTTCAATAGCAGTCTGCGTGTTCGCGCGACCCTGGAACTGCAGTTGGAGGAAGAACTGCGGGTTGCCTTGCTCGAAGAACGCGGCCTGTGCGTGCACTACCAACCGATTTTCGACGTACGCAGCGGTCAAGTGGCCAAGCTGGAAGCGCTGGTGCGCTGGCAACACCCGCAGCACGGTCTACTCGGGCCCGACCGCTTCATCGGCATCGCCGAAGCCAACGGGCTGATCGCCGAGCTGGATCTGTGGGTGCTGCGCCGCGCCTGCGCCGACCTTGCCCGGCTCAATCAGCATGGTTACGCCAGCCTCAAGGTCACGGTCAATTGCTCGGCGCTGACCCTGGCCCGCGAAGAGCTCCCAGATGACGTCGAACAGGCCTTGTTCCAGGCTGGTCTGGCGCCGCGACAACTGGAACTGGAGGTCACCGAAAACGCCCTGATGGGCGACATTCAGCAGGTCATCAACCTGCTCAAGCGGATTCGCGGGCAAGGCGTGGCGCTGTCGATCGATGACTTCGGCACTGGCTATTCGTCGCTGGCTTACCTCAAACGCCTGCCGCTGGACGTACTGAAGATCGATCGTTCATTTATCCAGGAAGTCCCGGTCAGCCAGAAAGACCGTGAGATCGTCCAGGCAATCATCATGATGGCCCACACCCTGCACCTGCAGGTAGTCACCGAAGGCGTCGAAACCGTGGAGCAGCAGCAGTTTCTGGTCAGCCATAGCTGTGATTACCTGCAAGGCTACCTGCTCAGCCGACCGGTGCCGTTGACCGAGCTGTACCCGGTACTGGAGCGCCTCGACCGCCAGCAACCGGCGCTCACGGCAGATGCCGATACAGCTCAACCAGAGTTGCCGGATCTTTTTCCAGGCAGCCCTGGCTACCGTGCAAGCGCATCAGTTGCGCGGCGAGGCCACTGATCGGTGCGGCCGAGCCCTGCTCGTGGGACAGTTTGACGGCGCCATCGAGGTCCTTGAGCAGCGTGCGTACATGCCACTTGACCGGTTCGAACTCGCTCGCTGCCATCTGCGGCGCAAGTATCTGCAGCGGCTTGGAATCGGCAAAACCACCGGCCAGCGCTTCGGCGAGCAAACTGGCATCGACGCCGGAGCGCTCGGCGAGAGCGACCACTTCGGCAATCACCAAGGCATTGCAGGCAACGATCATCTGGTTGCAGGCTTTGGTGACCTGGCCCGCGCCTACCGCGCCCATGTGAGTCACGCGCTGACCGAGCTGCATCAGCACCGGCCGTGCCCGGGCCAGGTCCTGCGCTGCGCCGCCAACCATGATCGCCAGGCTACCGGCGGTAGCCCCGGCTGTGCCGCCAGACACTGGGGCATCCAGCCAGGCCATGCCACAACGCCCTGCCAGCTCGGCTGCCATTGCCAGGGTCGCACTGGGCTCAAGGCTGGACAGGTCGACCAACAACTGCCCGTGCCGACCGCCTGCGGCCACCCCCTGTTCAGCAAACACCACCTCGCGGACCACGCTGGTGTCCGCCAGGCACAACAGCACCATATCGCTGTACTGGCTCAGCTCTGCAGGGCTCGCCGCCAGCCGGGCGCCGGCAGCGACCAACTCGGCGCACTTGTGCGGGCTGCGGTTCCATACCGTCAATGGATAACCGGCAGCCAACAGGCGACGGCACATCGGCAGGCCCATCAAGCCAATCCCAGCGAAACCCAACGCAGGCAATGCAGTACTCATAGCAACTCCATCAACGGTGTGTGCAACAGCAACCAGCAAGTGACGGTGCCACCCTGGCCTCGACTTGAGCGCAGTGGCAAGCGCCCTGCACCTTTATTACGCATTCCGTAAACTGTTACCGCTGTGCCGAACGAGGCTTGCGGTGTTACTTACTTCTACCTTACGTGCACGTCAACGCGCACCATAAGCAGCCGCCTGCCTGTTTCTACGCACCAAAGATGCTCACTGATTTGTAGCGGGCTTTGTCTGCATGAGCACGAATGGCGAAACCACCACAGCCCAGATTTGCGGATCACGGGCCTGCATGTCTAGCGCCTGCTCTGCCGATACCGGGCCGACAGTGCCATCCGCCCGCCATTTGGCGAACATTTCACCTTGGTTTTCGGCCATCGCCGCAGCAACGGTAATCAGGTCCAGATCGGGGTCGACCCAAATCAGGTCACCCTTTGCCCAGAAACGCTCCAGCGCCTTCCACTCAATGATTGCAGTCTCACCAAGCAATTTGGCATAGAGGGTGCTTGTTTGATCAGTCATGGGTTCCTACCAGCAAGAATCGGCCAACTTAAAGGCCGCTATTTTTGCAGAAAAACCCGGTTGCAAATATGTAATTTGCTCGACAGCTCCCGAGTATGGAGGATGCATCGCTGAATAGAGGCTATTTGATGGCGCTATTCTGTATGTTTATGTCGATCACGCGACACCCCGCGAAACAGACGCTTTTTGATGGCTTTTCAAGCGTCGAGCCAGCGCTCTACACTGTACCGGTACAGTTCCGGGACATGTTCCGGGGGAAGGTGGGCGTGCATATGGCGTGGCCATTGCACATCCCGCCCGGTCTGTAGCCCTGACCGCCAGGACTATAAGAATTACAACAGAATGAGTGGAGCACTATGATCAAGATTTCCAAGCTGTTCGCTGCAATGGTACTGGCCGGCGTAGCCAGCCATTCGTTTGCTGCCGATACCATCAAGATCGGTATCGCCGGCCCGAAAACCGGTCCCGTCACCCAGTACGGCGACATGCAGTTCATCGGCGCCAAGCAAGCTATCAAGGACATCAACGCCAAGGGCGGCGTCGATGGCAAGATGCTTGAGGCCAAGGAATATGACGACGCTTGCGACCCTAAACAAGCAGTGGCCGTAGCCAACAAAGTGGTCAACGATGGCGTCAAGTACGTAATCGGTCACCTGTGCTCCAGCTCCACCCAGCCTGCATCCGACATCTACGAAGACGAAGGCGTGATCATGATCACCCCGGCTGCCACCAGCCCGGAAATCACCGCCCGTGGCTACAAGATGATCTTCCGCACCATCGGCCTGGACAGCGCGCAAGGCCCGGCTGCTGGCAACTACATCGCCGACCACGTCAAGCCTAAGGTCGTTGGAGTACTGCACGACAACCAGCAATACGGTGAAGGCATCGCTACCGCGGTCAAACAGACCCTGGAAAGCAAAGGCACCAAAGTTGCCGTGTTCGATGGCCTGAACGCGGGTGACAAGGACTTCTCCTCGATCATCCAGAAGCTCAAGCAGTACAACGTCGACTTCGTTTACTACGGCGGCTACCACCCAGAACTGGGCCTGATCTTGCGCCAGGCGCAAGAAAAAGGCCTGAAAGCCAAGTTCATGGGCCCGGAAGGTGTCGGCAACGACTCCATCTCGCAGATCGCCCAAGGCGCTTCGGAAGGCCTGCTGGTGACCCTGCCGAAGTCGTTCGACGCTGACCCTGCGAACAAGGCCATTGCCGATGCCATCAAGGCTGACGGCAAGGACCCAAGCGGCCCATTCGTGTTCCCGGCCTACTCCGCTGTGCAGTTGATCGCTGACGGTATCGTTGCGGCCAAGTCCGAAGACGCCGACAAAGTGGCTGCAGCGATCCACGCTGGCACCTTCAAGACCCCGACCGGCGACCTGTCGTATGACGCCAAGGGCGACCTGAAAGACTTCAAGTTCGTGGTTTACGAATGGCACTTCGGCAAGCCGAAGACCGAAGTCTCCCCGCAGTAACTGCGTGATCAATAGCTGACCGAAAAGCCCACTGTGCGAGCAGTGGGCTTTGTTTTACGAGGTTCATGAGAACGATTGCCGTGATCCGGCAGCCGCCTCACCTGAAAATCTTAAAACCGTCACCCGCGGTTCACTGGCCGAGCCCTGCCATCGTCGCACAGACCACGAGGCGCGCCGGGTTACCCCCCGCCAGCGAATGCAATCAGGTTTTTAGGAGCGCTGTAATGCCTGAGATCTACCATTTCTTCCAACAACTGGTTAATGGATTGACCATCGGCAGCACCTATGCCTTGATCGCCATCGGTTACACGATGGTGTACGGCATCATTGGCATGATCAACTTCGCCCACGGCGAGGTGTACATGATCGGGTCCTACGTGGCATTCATTGCACTCGCCGGGCTGGCCATGATGGGCATCCATTCCCTGCCGATACTGATGACCGTGGCCTTTATTGCCACGATCTGCGTAACCAGTGCCTATGGCTACAGCATCGAGCGCGTTGCCTACCGCCCGTTGCGCAACAGTAACCGTCTGATCCCGCTGATCTCTGCCATCGGCATGTCGATCTTCCTGCAGAACACTGTGCTGCTGTCACAGGATTCCAAGGACAAGTCGATCCCCAACCTGATCCCTGGGAGCTTCTCCTTCGGCCCGGGCGGCGCAGAGGAAGTGCTGATTTCCTACATGCAGGTACTGGTGTTCGTCGTCACCCTGGTGGCCATGACCCTGTTGACCCTGTTCATCTCCCGTTCCCGCCTTGGCCGCGCCTGCCGCGCCTGTGCCGAGGACATCAAGATGGCCAACCTGCTCGGTATCAACACCAACAACATCATTGCCCTGACCTTCGTCATTGGCGCCGCACTGGCGGCAGTGGCAGCCGTGTTGCTGAGCATGCAATACGGGGTGATCAACCCCAACGCCGGCTTCCTGGTGGGCTTGAAAGCCTTCACCGCGGCAGTCCTGGGCGGCATCGGCAGTATTCCGGGCGCCATGCTCGGTGGCTTGGTGCTGGGTGTGGCCGAAGCCTTTGGCGCCGATGTCTTCGGTGACCAGTACAAGGACGTCGTGGCGTTCGGGCTGTTGGTTCTGGTGCTGTTGTTCCGGCCGACCGGCATTCTGGGCCGTCCGGAGGTTGAGAAAGTATGAACAAGAATATCAAACAAGCGTTTTTCAGCGCCCTGCTGGTCTGGGCCGTGGCCTTCCCGGTACTTGGCCTGAAGCTGAGCATCGACGGCATCAACCTGATCGTGCATAGCCAGGGGCCGTTCACCATCACCGTGATTGCGGTGTGTTCGGTGTTGATGTTCCTGCGGGTGTTGTTCGACAAACAGTGGAGCGCAGTGACTGCCCGTGGCTCGGACCGCAAGTTGATCTCGCCAGCGGTGAGCAACTTCCTGACCTTGCCCAAGACCCAGCGCTGGATCATCCTCGGCCTGATCGTGGTGGCATTGGTCTGGCCGTTCTTCGGCTCGCGCGGCGCGGTCGACATCGCTACGTTGATCCTGATCTACGTGATGCTCGGTCTGGGGCTGAACATCGTCGTCGGCCTGGCCGGCCTGCTCGACCTGGGTTATGTCGGCTTTTACGCAGTGGGTGCCTACAGTTACGCCATGCTGTCGCACTACTACGGGCTGAGCTTCTGGATCTGCCTGCCGATTGCCGGCTTGATGGCAGCCACCTTCGGCTTCTTGCTGGGCTTCCCGGTATTGCGCTTGCGCGGTGACTACCTGGCGATCGTGACCCTCGGTTTCGGTGAGATCATCCGGCTGTTCCTGCGTAACCTGACCGACCTCACCGGCGGCCCCAACGGCATCAGCAACATCCCCAAGCCAACCTTCTTCGGGCTGTCGTTCGAGCGTCGCGCGGCTGAAGGCATGCAAACCTTCCATGAGTACTTCGGCATCGAGTACAACTCGATCAACAAGGTCATCTTCCTCTACCTGGTAGCGTTGTTGCTGGCCCTGCTGGCCTTGTTCGTGATCAACCGGCTGCTGCGCATGCCAATCGGGCGGGCGTGGGAGGCACTGCGTGAAGACGAGATCGCCTGCCGTGCGTTGGGCCTCAACCCCACCGTGATCAAGCTCTCGGCATTTACTCTGGGCGCCTGCTTCGCTGGTTTTGCCGGCAGTTTCTTCGCCGCACGGCAAGGGCTGGTGACACCGGAGTCGTTCACCTTCATCGAGTCGGCAATCATCCTCGCCATCGTTGTGCTGGGCGGTATGGGGTCGCAGTTGGGCGTGATTCTCGCGGCCATCGTGATGATCCTGCTGCCGGAACTGATGCGTGAATTCAGCGAATACCGCATGTTGATGTTCGGTGCGCTGATGGTGTTGATGATGATCTGGCGTCCGCAGGGCTTGCTGCCTATGCAACGACCACATATGGAGCTGCGTCGATGAGCCGCGAAATTCTGCAAGTCAGCGGCCTGAGCATGCGCTTCGGCGGCTTGTTGGCGGTCAACGGCGTGGCCCTGACCGTCAAGGAAAAACAAGTGGTGGCGCTGATCGGCCCGAACGGCGCCGGCAAGACCACGGTGTTCAACTGCCTGACCGGCTTCTACAAGCCAAGTGGCGGCACCATTCTGCTCGACGGCCAGCCGATTCAGGGCCTGGCCGGCCATCAGATCGCCCGCAAGGGTGTGGTGCGGACCTTCCAGAACGTGCGTCTGTTCAAAGAGATGACCGCGCTGGAAAACCTCCTGATCGCCCAGCACCGGCACTTGAACACCAACTTCTTTGCCGGCCTGTTCAAGACCCCGAGCTTTCGCCGCAGCGAACACGAAGCCATGGAGCGCGCGCAGTACTGGCTGGACAAGGTCAACCTGACCGAGTTCGCCAACCGCACTGCCGGCACCCTCGCTTACGGCCAGCAGCGCCGCCTGGAGATCGCCCGCTGCATGATGACCCAACCGCGGATCATCATGCTCGATGAGCCCGCCGCCGGCTTGAACCCCAAGGAAACCGAAGACCTCAAGGCATTGATCGGCTACCTGCGCGAATCCCACAACGTGACTGTGCTGCTGATCGAGCACGACATGAAACTGGTGATGAGCATCTCCGACCATATCGTCGTGATCAACCAGGGCACGCCCCTGGCCGATGGTACCCCGGAGCAGATCCGTGACAATCCTGATGTGATCAAGGCCTATCTGGGGGAAGCGTAATGCTCAAGTTCGAAAACGTTTCCACTTTCTACGGCAAGATCCAGGCGCTGCATGGCGTCAATGTCGAGATCAACCAGGGCGAGATCGTCACCCTGATCGGCGCCAATGGTGCCGGCAAGTCGACCTTGCTGATGACCCTGTGCGGCTCGCCGCAGGCGCACAGCGGCAGCATCAAATACCTGGGCGAAGAGCTGGTCGGCCAGCCGTCTTCACACATCATGCGCAAGAGCATCGCCGTGGTCCCCGAAGGCCGCCGCGTGTTTGCCCGTCTGACTGTCGAAGAGAACCTGGCCATGGGCGGTTTCTTCACCGACAAGGGCGATTACCAGGAACAACTGGACAAGGTCCTGCAGCTGTTTCCGCGCTTGAAAGAGCGCTACTCACAGCGTGGCGGCACCATGTCCGGTGGCGAACAGCAGATGCTGGCGATTGGTCGTGCGCTGATGAGCAAGCCCAAGTTGCTGCTGCTCGATGAACCGTCGCTGGGGCTGGCGCCAATCATCATCCAGCAGATCTTCGACATCATCGAACAACTGCGCCGTGATGGTGTGACGGTATTCCTGGTCGAGCAAAACGCCAACCAGGCACTCAAGATCGCTGACCGTGCCTATGTATTGGAGAACGGTCACGTGGTCATGCAGGGCACTGGCGAAGCATTGTTGAGTGACCCGAAGGTGCGAGACGCTTACCTCGGCGGTTGATCCTTCGTGTAATCCATTGGGGCCGCCTTGCGGCCCCAATCGTTTCACCACCCCTTGTGATCCCGGGTACTGCTCGGTAACGTGCGCACTTCACCCGCCGCGTCCCCGGAGCCTCACCCATGCGTTGCACCCCTCCTCTGCTGCTCGCCACCCTGCTGCCACTGTTCGCCGGCTGCCAGATGCTGGCCGACAAACCGGTCGACCCTGACCTTGGCACCACGCGCATGCAGGGCGAACTGAGCGCCAGCGGCGGTCATCTGCTGTTCAAACCTTGCAGCGAAAGCCGCTCGTTCGTGGTCAATGATGCCGGCGCCACGGGCATCCTGCAGGAAGCCTCGAGCCTGGCCCACGGCGCTGGCGACAAGCTGTTTGCCGATGTCCGCGGGCGCCTTGCCGGCAGCAAGCAGGCCAACAGCGACGGCCAGCTGGATGTGCGCCGGCTGTATCGCCTGGAGCCTTCGGCCAGTGCCTGCGACGACCCCAACTTCAAGCAACTGACCCTGCGCGCCGGCGGCCATGCGCCGGAATGGGACATCAAGGCCAGCAGCAAGGGCATGGTCCTCAACCGCGCCGGCCAGCCGCCGCTGCCACTGCCGTTCCTTGAAGAGCAGATGCCCGGCGGTGGCCTCAACCTGTCCAGCGAAGCCAATGGCCAGCGCATCGAACTGTGGCTCGCTCCGCAGCGCTGCGTCGACAGCGTCACCGGCGCCGTGCGCCACCTGCGTGCCGAGCTGCGCGTCGATGGCCAGACCGTGCACGGCTGCGCTTACTACGGCGGCGCCCGCGACAACTGATCGCCTAGTGGTTTTTATCCTGCCTTTGAGCCCGGCGAACAGCTTATACTTGGCGGTTTGTGTAAAGCCGCCGGCCGCCAGAGGCCGGGATACTGGACCCTGCCATGCTACGAATCACTGAACTGAAGCTGCCCCTGGACCATCCTGACGAAGCCCTGCGCGAGGCCATCCTCCAGCGCCTGGGTATTGCCGATGACCAGTTGCTGAGCTTCACCCTGTTCAAGCGCAGCTACGATGCTCGCAAGAAGAACAGCGAACTGCTGTTCATCTACACCATCGACCTGCACGCCAGCAACGAAGCCGAACTGCTGCACAAATTCGCCGACGATCACAACGTCAGCGTTGCCCCCGACGTCAGCTACAAGTACGTCGGCCAGGCTCCTGCCGAGCTGCAGGAGCGGCCTCTGGTAGTCGGCTTCGGCCCGTGCGGGATCTTTGCCGGGCTGTTGCTGGCGCAGATGGGCTTCAAGCCGATCGTGCTCGAGCGCGGCAAGGAAGTCCGCCAGCGAACCAAGGACACCTGGGGCCTGTGGCGCAAAAGCGTGCTCAACCCCGAGTCCAACGTTCAGTTTGGCGAAGGCGGCGCCGGGACCTTCTCCGACGGCAAGCTGTACAGCCAGATCAAGGACCCGCTGCACCACGGCCGCAAAGTGCTGGAAGAGTTCGTCAAGGCCGGTGCGCCAGACGAGATCCTGTTCATCAACAAGCCGCACATCGGTACCTTCCGCCTGACCGGCATGGTCGAGAACATGCGCGAGCAGATCATCGCCCTCGGTGGCGAAGTGCGCTTCGAGCAAAAAGTCAGCGACTTGCTCCTCGACGGCGAACAGCTCACCGGTGTGGTCCTCGACAGCGGCGAACAGCTGCACGCGCGGCACGTGGTGCTGGCTCTGGGCCACAGCGCGCGTGACACCTTCCGCATGCTGCACGCGAAGGGTGTGTTCATGGAAGCCAAGCCGTTCTCGGTCGGTTTCCGCATCGAGCACCCACAGACCTTGATCGACAAGGCGCGCCTGGGCAAATACGCCGGCCACCCGAAACTCGGCGCCGCTGACTACAAGCTGGTCTATCACGCCAAGAACGGTCGCTCGGTGTACAGCTTCTGCATGTGCCCGGGCGGCACTGTGGTTGCGGCAACCAGCGAGCCTGGCCGAGTTGTGACCAACGGCATGAGCCAGTACTCGCGTAACGAGCGCAATGCCAACTCGGGCATCGTCGTCGGCATCGACCCAGAACGGGATTACCCGGGCGGACCGCTTGCCGGCATCGAGTTGCAGGAGCGGCTTGAGACACTCGCCTATGAGCTGGGCGGCAGCAATTACCAGGCGCCGGCGCAACTGGTTGGCGATTTTGTCGCCGGTCGGCCTTCGACCGCGCTGGGCAGTGTCGAGCCTTCGTACAAGCCGGGCGTGACCTTGGGTGACCTGGCGCTGAGCCTGCCCGACTTCGCTATCGAGGCCATCCGCGAGGCGCTGCCGGCGTTCGATCGGCAGATCAAGGGCTACAACCTGCACGACGCAGTACTGACCGGGCTCGAGACGCGGACTTCCTCCCCGCTGCGCATCACCCGTGATGCCAGCTTCCAGAGCATTAACGTCAAGGGCCTGTTCCCGGCCGGTGAAGGTGCAGGTTACGCGGGTGGCATTCTGTCGGCAGGTGTCGACGGCATTCGCATCGCTGAAGCCGTAGCGCGGGATATCCTCGGGCTGCAGTGAGCCGAAACCCAGGCGTAAAAAAACCCCGGTCGGCACTGCCGATCGGGGTTTTTACATTCAGCGCGGCTGTCAGTGGTTGACGCGGCTGGTGCCATCTACAGTCATGATGCGGACACGCTCGCCCACGCGGAAGATTTCATTCTCCTGCACGGCCTGTACGTAAGCACGGGTGCTGCCGTCATCTTCACGCACAGTGATTTCGACGCCCTGGGTGCGGGTGATGCCTTCTTCAGCAGCCGAACCTGCCAGGCCACCGGCTACAGCACCGATCACAGCGGCAACGATGCTGCCGCGACCGCCGCCAATGGCGCTACCGGCCACGCCGCCGACCACAGCACCGGCGCCGCCGCCGATTGGGGTCTTGGTGCCTTCGATTTTGACCGGACGCAGGGCTTCGATGGTACCCATGCGTACGGTCTGCACGCGGCGGGCTTCATCACGGGAGTAGCTGTCACCGGTCAGGCTCGAGGCACAACCGCCGAGCAGCAGCGACATGGTGGTGAACGCCACCACCAGAACAGATTTACGCATGGGTTGTATCTCCATAAGACAGGTGACCATTAGACGCTGCAGGTTGACGGCTGTCACGGTGCATACGTAACAAAAATGCATTCATTCAGCGTCGGTACAGGGTGTGTGCTGACGTTTGATTGTCAGACCTTGGATCGGCTTGGATTACTGCATTGGGTTTGGGATTGGTTGGGGGGGATTGGGGGCTTATCCATTTTGTGTGGTGGCTGTGATGGCCCCTTTCGCCCTTACGGCGAGTCAGTTTTTTGGCAAACGCCCCAAAAAAGTAACCAAAAAAGGGCTCGCTCCTACATACGGCCCCTTCGCTGCGCTGCGGGGTTCCCTCGCTCCGGTCTTGCTCCTGAAGTCGCAGGTAGATCAAGATCAAGAGCACGCCTCGCTGCGCTGGCGCAAAGCGGGATCGGGGTGACTGCTGGATTTGGGTACGGAATGAGATTGCTGCGGCACGGCACGACACAAGCTTTTGACTTTGCCTCTAGCTCTTGATCTGCGCCAGCGCAGCGAGGCGTGCCTTTGATCTTGATCTGCTTTTGATCTTGATCCACCGGCGACTCAGGAGGCCGAGCGCAGGTCTTGCGAAGGGAGGTGACGGCCATGGATGGCCGGCAAGCGCTGCGGCCCAGGATGGGCCGTACAGCGCGGTCCTCCCGGGAGCAAGACCGGAGCGAGGGAACCCCGCAGCGCAGCGCAGGGGCCGGATGTGGAGCCAAGCCCTTTTTTGGTTACTTGTTTGGGGCGTTTGCCAAAAAAGTGACTCGCCGTAAGGGCGAAAGGGGCCAAATCAGCCACCACAGAAAACGGATAAGCTCACAAAACTGCGAAAACCAACCTCAGGGAGCCAACCGCTCCCGAGCCCAGAGCCCCGCCACCAGACGATAATTCAGCCGATCATGCAACCGGCTAGCCCTACCCTGCCAAAACTCAACCCGCTCCGGCAGCAAACGATACCCCCCCCAATGCTCAGGACAATGCGGCTGAGTCTGCGAAAACCGCTCTTCAGTAGCCTTGACCAAAGCCTCCAGCTCTTCACGCCCAGCAATCACCCGACTCTGCGGCGAAGCCCAAGCCCCAAGACGACTCCCCAGCGGGCGCACCTGGTAATAGTCATCGGACTCCTGCGCAGTAACCTTCTCAACCCGCCCCTCAATCCGCACCTGACGCTCCAGCGCCGGCCAGAAGAAGGTCATCGCCGCAAACGGGTTAGCCTGCAAATGCTGCCCCTTCGCGCTGTCATAGTTGCTGAAAAAGGTGAATCCCTGAGCATCCAGGCCCTTCAACAGCAACACCCGGCAATGCGGACGTCCATCGGCATCGACCGTAGCCAGCGTCATGGCATTGGCCTCCACCGGCGCCTGTTCGGTTTTTACAGCATCGGCAAACCACTGGTGGAACAGCGCAAACGGCTCATCCGGCGCCTGGCTTTCGGCCAGGCCATCACGGGTGTAGTCGCGGCGCATATCGGCCAGAGATTGAGTCATGACAGCACTTCCTTGACGATCAGTTGGTCTTCGCAGGGCTGTTGGCAGCGACTTTCTTGTCGGCCGTGGTTTTTTTCGCGGCCGGCTTGGCGGCCGGCTTCTTGGCAGCAGTCTTGGCTGCGGCCTTCTTGACCGGGGCTTTGGCCACGGCTTTCTTCGCCGCTGGCTTGGCAGCGGCCTTGGCTGCAGGCTTGCTGGCTGCAGGCTTGGCCACCGGGGCCTTGCTGTCTTGAGTGGCGACCACAGCGGCCGGGGCCGGCGCCAGATTCGGCTGCTGGTATTTGGCCAACAGGGCCAGCATGGTGTTCTGCGGCGTCATCAGCAATTCGACGCGGCGGTTCAAGGCGCGGCCTTCGAGGCTGTCGTTGGCGGCGCGTGGCATCACCGAGCCCATACCTTTGAGGCTCAAACGGTCGCGCTGCAGACCACTCAGGCGGAAGATAGCCGAGACCGAGGCAGCGCGCTCAAGGCTGAGCTTCTGGTTAACGGCAGCGGCACCGCTGCTGTCGGCGTGACCGAGAATCAGCACGGCAGTCTTCGGGTCGACTTCAATGGCCTTGGCCAGACGGGTGATCGGCCCCAGGCTCGCCGGCAACAGCATGTTCGGACGGTCCGGGTTGTACGAGCTGTCGACCGGAATGGTCACGGCCAACAGGTCTTCGCGGCGCTCCACTTCAAACTTGCTGTCCTTGACCGCTTCACGCAGCTTTGGCTCGTACTGGTCAAGCCAGGCCTGGGTAGCTTTGTGGTCGATCTTGGGAACGACCGGCCCCTTGGCCTGGGTCTCTTCAGAGCCGAACGGCCACCACCAGCGGCTGCTGCTTTCGGACTTGGCATCGGCCTTGGCAACTTTTTCGGTCACCGCCTGCTTCACTTCCTGATCGGCAACCTTGTCCGAGCCAAACGGCCACCAGCTGTGACCGCTAGTCGAGGAGGCATCCTGCGATTGGCTGGCACAGCCGGTCATGGCCAGGCACAGGGCGAGTGCTAAGGTTTTTTGTGAAGACATCAGCGATACACCATGAAATTGAAGGAAATTTTGCCTGCAACTGCAGGCATTGGCATTGAGCATAGTCAAACCGTACGGGCATTACCCGCACTAGCCGATCAAAGGCAACCGGCGAGCACCCGCACCAGCTTCTGCGCTCTTGGGTCCATCAGCACGTAAGGGCCGAGGGTATTGGTGACGAAGCCAAAGGCAACATCGTGCTCGGGGTCGGCGAAACCGACCGAACCACCGGCGCCTGGGTGACCGAATGCCCCCGCACCGAGGCCGAAGGTGGCGTTGGCTAAGGTTGGCTGGTCCAGCATGCAACCCAGGCCGAAGCGGGTCTGGGTCAGCAAGGTACGGTCTTCACCAAGACTGTGCTCGCGGGTCAGTTCATCCAGCAACTCCGATTCGAGCAAGCTGCCGTCGAGCAGGCCGGCATAAAAACCGGCGAGGCTGCGCGCGTTGCCGTGGCCGTTGGCCGCAGGCTGCTGCATGCGTCGCCATTCGGGCTTGTTGATGCTGGTCAGGATTGCTGGTGGGTTGGTGAACGCTCGGGTTGAAAGCGCCTCTGGCTCGCGCATGGTGACCTGCAGCAGGCGCTGCGCAGCCGCATCGCCTGCATTGCCCTTGCCGCGGGCGATATGCGCCACACGGTAGAATTCTTCATCCGCCAGGCCGATGTGAAAATCCAGGCCCAACGGCTTGGCCGTGCGGGCGACGATCGACTCACCCGGACCGCGGCCGTCAGCTCGGCGAATAAGCTCGCCGATCAGCCAGCCATAGGTGATTGCCGCGTAGCCATGCTCGGTGCCTGGGGTCCACCACGGCGTTTCTGCGGCCAGCGCGGCAGTCATCGCTTCCCAGTCGTACAGCGCCTCGGCGGGGAGCAGCTCACGGATTGCCGGCAGGCCAGCGCGGTGGCTCAGTAACTGACGCAGGGTCACGGCTTCTTTGCCGGCTTTAGCGAACTCCGGCCAGTAGCGTGCTACCGGGGCATCCAGCGCCAGCTTGCCCTCGCCCACCAGCTGCAGGGCAGTCACGGCGGTGAACGTCTTGGTGCAGGAGAACAGATTGGCGATGGTGTCGCTATGCCAGGCCTGCTGCCCATCCTTGTCGGCACTGCCGGCCCACAGGTCGATCACGGTGTCGCCACCGACCTGGATGCACAACGCCGCACCGCGCTCCTGGGAATCCTCGAACAAGGCGGCGAATGCCTCACGCACCGCCTCGAACTTCAGCTCATAGTGACCCTGAATCTGCACCGCCAGCTCTCCGTACGACTCGAGTTTGCAAAAGCGTGCATTGTTTCAGTAGTTGACCATTTTGCCTACTGAATGTGGCCGGATGGTTCTCAGGAAACGTCGCCAAACAGCTCTGCAACCAGCCCCAAGCGCCTCATGGCACCGGCTTGCTGACCACCGTGCGCAGCTCGTCGATTACCTGCTGATTACTCCGCCGCACCGCCTCGACAAAGCCCGGATAGGCCACATCGGTGATCGCCACCAACCCAAGATGACCGTTTTCGCCATCGAGCAGGCGGCCACTGGCAGGCTGATCCAGATACTGGAACCAATGCGCACCGACGATCATCGGCTGGGCCATGGCGGCCTTGAGGAAGTTGGCATACGCCGGGCCACGGTCCTCCTCGCGCGCCAGTTCCACCGGCCCCGGCCAGAACGGCCCACGGTCGCGCGAACCGAACTGGAATTCGGACACCAGCACCGGCTTATCCAGCTCGGCCAGGCGAGCAAAGTCGTAGCCGTCGTCAGGCTTGAGGGTATAGAAGTTGAAACTGAGCACATCGCAGAACTCGGCGCAGGCCTTGACCGCCTGTGGGCTGCTCAGGGCAAAGCGGCCTCCGAGCAACAGGTGGTTGGGCGCATGCCAGTTGAGCGAATCGGCGATGGTCTTGAAATAGGTGTCGGCGAACACCTGTTGGAAGTACTGGTAATCGCGTTCGATTTCCGGGTGTTCGGGGTTGGGCAGCGGTGCTTCGAAGCCTGGGTCTTCCATTAGCTCCCACGCCTGCAGCTCGATGCCCCAGGCCTTGGACAGCCCTTCCTGATTGCGGTACTTGTCGCGCAGCTGCTTGAGGAACGCGCGCTTGGCCGGCACGTCGGTGGTCAGGCGCAGGGTGCCGAAAGCGAGGCCATAGCGGGCCCGCGGATCATCACCGGGTGCGGCCCAGGCCAGCTCGTTGTCGGCAAAGTAACCGATCAGCCACGGGTCATCGCGGTGATCACGGGCAGCAATCGCTACAGCACGTTCGGTGGCCATGGCAAAGCGTGGGTCGAACGGATCGGGCATGCGCCCCCACCAGTCCATGCCCGTGCTGATGCTGGCGTAGTCGCCGACGATCGACAACGGCAGGGTGTAAGGCACCCGTTTGGCCAGGCCCAGTTCAGGATCGCTCCAGTTGCCGAGGGTATTGAAGCCCCACGCCTGCAAGCGATCCAGAGCATGCGCCTGCCAGCGGCCGGCATCGATAGCCATCGGCGGGCACGCCTGGCTGGTCGGTTCGGCGGCGGCCGGGGCACAGCTGTGGCCATGGCTGCGTTGCAGGTTGGCTGCGTAGAAGTCGAACCAGCGGCCCTGCTTGAATGCGCGCCCCTGCGAAGAGGCATTGCCATCATCATTGTTGCCTTCACCGTAGAACGCGGCGAAGGGCTCGTTGACGCCGGGCAACGCGGTGAACATGCCCTCGCGACCAGCAACATAGGTACGCCCGCCATCAGCGGCCACAGCGTTTACGCCCAACGAGAAGAACGGATGGCCGTCAGGCGTCACCAGGAACCAGCGGCCATCGCGTTTCTCTGTACGGAAGAAGCCCTGAGCCTCGAACGCAGGCCCGGCCAGCAGCCCTCCGTACGGGTCAAGCGCTTGCTTGCCGCGCTCTGCCAGCCAAGCCTTGAGCTGCGCCTGCTCGCGGCTATCGGCAGCTTTGAGCTGGTCATCGCTGACGATTCGCTCCGGCCAGCGGCCCCGCGTCGACTGGCCATAAGCGTCGATCAGGCCGGCATAGGCTGCCTTGAAGGCGAGATCGTCATCTTGTATGCCGACCCTCTCGATCAGCAGGCTTTGCGCCACGTTGGGCTTGGGGATGCTCAGAGTCACCGAGCTGATCTGCTTCAGGTCCACCTCACCGACGCTGCTGGTCAGCAGCAAGCGCTGGCCGTCATAGGTCCATGGCATCGGTGGGCCGGCACGCATGCCTTGGCTCAGCGGCGAGCTGGCGGTAAGCGGCACCATTACCGTTTGCGCAGGCCCGGCCGGCAGGTCGATGCGGCTGGTGAGGGTGCGGCCATCGCTGCTCTGCACTGTGACGTCGACCGTCAGCGCCCAATCCATCGCACTTTGCAGGCGCAAGGTGAGGGCCTTGCCGGCCGACCAGTCCCACGCCCCACCTTGCGGGCTCAGGCCCAGGCTTGGGCGTTCGACCGGATTGAACACGACGCGGCGCAACACCTCGCCCTCTGCGGTCTGTTCGGCGTTGTATTGCGGCATGCCGGCGTCGACGGTGATGACATTGACCACCGAGGCCGGCCGCACGAAGCTGAACAGCGTCTGCTGCCCAGCCAGCAAGGGTGAGCAGAACAGCAGCGTGAAGACTGCGGGCAAGGTGCGTCGAATCATAGAACTGGAGCTCTCCTTCAGGGCCGCGGGGAGCCCGTGACTGAGTAATGGACAACAGGCTGGAGCTGCACGCTCCAGCCGTCAGGAAATTTCCCGCCGGAACGGCGGTAGCGCGTTGAGGATAGCCTTGCCGTAACGCTGAGTGACCAGGCGCCGATCGAGCAAGGTGATCACGCCGCGGTCCTGTTCGGTGCGCAGCAGGCGACCACAAGCCTGGATCAGCTTAAGCGAGGCGTCGGGTACGGAGATTTCCATGAATGGATTACCGCCGCGCGCTTCGATCCACTCGGCCAGAGCGGCTTCGACCGGGTCATCCGGCACCGAGAACGGGATCTTGGCGATCACCACGTGCTCGCAGTATGCGCCAGGCAGGTCGACCCCTTCGGAGAAACTGGCCAGACCGAACAGCACGCTGTGCTGGCCGTCGTCGACCCGCGCCTTGTGCTTGTTCAGGGTTTCTTGCTTGGACAAGTTGCCCTGAATCAGCACCAGCTTGCGCCAGTCACGATCAAGGCCATCGAATACGTCCTGCATCTGCTTGCGCGACGAGAACAGTACCAGCGCACCCCGCGCCTCTTCGAGCATCGCCGGCAGTTCGCGGATGATCGCGGCGGTGTGCCCGACAGCATCGCGCGGATCGGCGCCCAGATCAGGCACCCGCAGCAACCCGGCATCGCCGTGCACGAACGGGCTCGGCACCACACAGGTTACTGCGTCCCTTGGCAGGCCGGAGCGCATGCGGAAGCGGTCGAACTTGCCCAGCGCGGTCAGCGTTGCCGACGTCACCAAGGCGCCGTGGGCAACGCTCCACAGGCTGCGCCGGAGCATCTCTGCTGCGAGGATCGGGCTGGCGTTTACCTCGATGTCGAACAGCGCACCGGTCTCGGCCAGGGTCAGCCAACGCGCCATCGGCGGGCTGTCTTCCGGGTCCTCGGCGGTGAACGCCGTCCACAGGTCCCAGCTGCCCTGAGCCCGAGTCACCAGGCTGCCGAACAGCGGGTACCACTCTTCGGCCTGGTGGCTGGCGATACCGATGTTCTTCTCGCCATCCATGCCTTCCTTGAGCAGGTCTGCAAGGCGCGTGAACAGGTCATTGAGCTGGGAAAAACCCTTTTTCAGCTCGATGCCGACTTCGCGGATATGCTCCGGCACCACCCCGCCCTCAAAGCGGTAGCGTGGCCGCTCGCGGCCTTCGGTGTCTTCACCGGGCTTGAAGTCTGCAATCTGCTCACAAAGGGTAAACATGAACTGCTGCTGGGTGCGGATTTCACGCGCCAGCTCCGGCACCTGTTCGATGTACTTGCCCAGATCGCCCGGCAGCGGGTGCTGGGCGAGCAGCTTGGTCAGGTTCTTGGCCGTCTGCTCAAGCCAGTCGGCGGTCGAGCGCAGCCGCGAATAATGGGCAAAATGACCAATCGCCTTGTCCGGCAGGTGATGGCCTTCGTCGAACACATAAATGGTGTCGCGTGGGTCAGGCAGCACCGCGCCGCCGCCCAGGGCCAGGTCAGCCAGGACCATGTCGTGGTTGGTGACGATCACATCGACCTTGCCCATGCCTTCTCGGGCCTTGTAGAACACGCACTGCTGGAAGTTCGGGCAGTGACGGCCGGTACATTGGCTGTGGTCGGTGGTCAGGCGCGCCCAGTCCGGGTCTTCGATGGTTTCCGACCAGCTGTCACGGTCGCCATCCCAGCGGTTGCCGGCGAGCTTCTCGATCATGCTGTTGAACAGCTTCTGGCTGCGCTCGTCGACTTCGATATGGAAGCCTTCTTCCTCGAACAGCTGCGCAGTGGCCGACTGGGCGTGGCCTTCCTGCAGCAGTACGTCGAGCTTGGACAGGCACAGATAGCGGCCACGGCCCTTGGCCAGGGCAAAGCTGAAGTTCAGACCACTGTTGCGCATCAGGTCAGGCAGATCCTTGAAGACGATCTGCTCCTGCAGCGCCACGGTGGCGGTGGCAATCACCAGGCGCTTGCCGGCGACCTTGGCGGCGGGGATGGCCGCCAGGGCATAGGCGACCGTCTTGCCGGTACCAGTGCCCGCCTCGACGGCAACCACGGCGGGGTCACCCGAGCGTCGACCTTCGTCGTCGCAGGCAATATCGCCAAGCACTTTCGCTACTTCGGCAATCATCAGGCGCTGGCCGTAACGTGGCTTGAGGCTCTTGGCTTCGAGAAAACGCGAATAGGCGCCCTGGATGGTGGCTTTGAGTTCGTTGCTGATCATGGTCTGCAGGCGCCCGAAGGGCTGGATATATTTTCAGTGTTTTGCATGGGCGGCTATCATACCCCGCTCGCGCCCTTTATGCCGCATGGAGATCCCGATGCTGAGCTTCACCCTACCCTACACCCTGCATGTGCTAGCCGCCCTGGTCTGGGTCGGCGGGATGTTTTTCGCCTGGCTGATCCTGCGCCCGGCAACGGTTGCAGCCCTGGAGGGGCCGGCACGGTTGCGCTTGTGGCTGGAAGTTTTCCGACGCTTCTTTGTCTGGGTCTGGGTCGCTGTGGCGATTTTGGCGATCAGTGGTATCGGCATGTTGCACATGCGCTTCAGCGGTTTCGAAACTGCGCCCAAGTACGTGCAACTGATGATGGGCGGGGCGATCGTGATGTTTGCCTTGTTCCTGCGTGTGCAGGCCTTGCTGCTGCCTGACTTGCGTGCTGCGGTGCAGGCCGAGGATTGGCCGGCAGGTGCTGCTGAGCTGGGGCGGATTCGCCGGCTGGTGGGAATCAACCTGCTGCTGGGGCTCGCCGTGGTGGCGGTTGCCAGCCTGCGTCTGCCGCTCTGAACGGTGCGCCGCGCAGGCAAACTGCGCGGCGGCAAGCCCGGTTACAGGCGTCGCAGAATCAACTCACCCTCTGCGCCCGCCAGGCCGGCCTGGCCTTCAACGCCCGGCCGGCCCTTGGCCCCAGCGTCGGTGCGATACACCAGGCAACCCTTGCTGGCGCCGCCTGCGCCAGGCTTGCCCGCTGCGCCAGGTTTGCCCGGCAGACCCCCATCCAGGCGTACGACAATGCGCTGCTCGGGATAGTCAGCCGGCACCGCCAGACGAATCCGCCCACCCGCTGCACCGTCATGGCCGTTGCCACCATTGTCGCCATCAGCGCCGCGGCTGGCCTGGCCCCAGGTGCAGCCACCGGCCTTGCCATTGGCGCCATCCAGGCCGACATAGCCCGGCGCACCGGCACCACCACGGGCGTCGATCGACAACTGCTCGGCGTCCAGTGCATGCAACTGCAGGTCAAGGCTGCGGCCGCTGCGCGCGGCGCGTTCATAGCTACCCGGCGCGCCATTGGCGCTGATCTCGCTGCCGCTGGCGAAGCGCGCCGAGGCTGCTTCGATGGTCAATTCCGTGTCGGCCGGAGCGACGGCAATGCGCGCATCTTGGCCAAGTTCCAGTTGCTCGACCTTGAGCGAGGTGAGTGACGCCGGCAACAGCAAGGTTGCCGAATCCGCCACCCGCAGGTGTTGCAGATGAACACTGCCGGCCTTGTTGGCCAGGCGCATCACCGAGTTGGCAGCAACATCCAGGCTGTCTGCCTGGGCCCATGGGCTGGCCAAGGCCACCAACAACATCAATTTACGCACGGCGGGGCGCCTCCTGAGGCTTGGGAATCGACATCACGTGAAAAATTCCTGTCAGCAAAATCTGCAGACGATCGAACCAGCGGTGGCTACGGTTGCGCAGGCTGGCGTTGAAAAACAGTACTTCGAGCATATGCAGGCCAAGCAAAAGGATGCCCGCTGCATTGATCAGGAGATTGAACGGCAGCGGCTGCGGCATCAGCAAATTGACCAGCACCACCCACCAGAACACAACCGTCAGGGCCTTGCCCAGCCCCAGGATAAATTTCATACCCCGCCCTCCTTTGCCAGTCAGTTAAGCCTGTTGGGGCCGCTGTGCGGCCCTTCGCGGGTGAACCCGCTCCCACAGGTACAGCGCCGGAGTCAGACCTTGCGCAATCCTGTGGGAGCGGGTTCACCCGCGAAGGACCGCAGAGCGGTCCACTGGCAAGCCGACATCTTCGTCCACAGTAACTTCATTGATGGGCGCCCGCCAAGCATTGCCTCAGGCCCGGCACCCAGTTGCACACCGACGGTCAACGCTCGATCTTAATCTCGGTCCGGCGGTTCATGGCACGCCCCTCAGCAGTAGCGTTGTCGGCCACTGGCTGGGTTTCGCCGGCACCGACTACCGACACCACGCTGTTGCGCGGCACGCCGCTTTCGACCAGATAGTCAGTAACCGAATGCGCGCGGCGCTCGGACAACTTCTGGTTGTACGTGTCGGAGCCAACGCTGTCGGTGTGCCCGGTGACGCTCAGTCGGGTGCTCGCCGCTTCCTGCTTGAGGCGAGTGGCGATGGTATTGAGGCGCTCCTTGTCGGCCGCAGTCAGCCGCGCAGAGTCGAACTCGAAGTGCACGTCACGGATGACTATGACTTCTTCCTTGACCACGACCACCTCTTCTACCACTGCTACCGGTTCAGGTGGGCAGCCATTGGCATCGACTTGTACCCCACGCGGGGTGCCCGGGCACTTGTCGCGGCTGTCCGGCACGCCATCGCCGTCTTCGTCACCGTCGCCATTGGCCCAGCAGTAGCCGGCGGCCAGGCCACCGCCAAGCAGCGCGCCCCAGCCGGCCCAGCTCGAGCTTTCGATAGCGCCAAGGGCGGCGCCACCCACACCCCCGACGGCAGCACATGTCGGCCAGTCGGTTTTCTGCAAACCTGCACAACCAGTCAACACACTGGTCAGCAGCACCAAGGGTATCGCCGTGCGAACTATGCTCATCTGTTGCATCTCCTAGGGGGAATCGGCATAAGGCCGATCTGTGCCAGTAAAGACCGCGCATTCCCGATCTGCCAGCAATGAGCCATGCTGGTATGCCACAGCCCTTTGCCGGCAAGCTCTAGCCAGCTAGGCTTGGCGACCCTGAACGGAGATAGGCAATGACCGACGGTTTTTCCCAACGCACGCCGCAACAAGCCCTCGCCGCCTTGCTCGAGCGCGTGCAACCGCAGCGCCTGCTGCTGGTGGGCACGCGCTTCCCGGCGCTGGATGCCTTTGCCCAGGCGCACCCACAGGTGGTCATCGAAGTGGCAGCGCCAGGCGTACTGCCGGATCCACTCGCCGCCCAGCGTTTCGACCTGGCGGTGCTGGTCGACTGCCTGGAGCACTTGCCCAAGCGCACCGGCCTGGAACTGCTGGCAGGCATCCGCAATCTGAATGCCAGTCGCCTGGCGGTGCTGGCCGACTTGAGCGCCTGCGGCTGGCAGGACACCGAGTTTTTCTCACTGGCGATGTCGGCCAGCGAGAAATTCGGCCGCGAGCAGCAGGTGTTGAGCCTGTTCACCTATGATCTACATGACTACAAGCAGGTCCCTGACTGGCTCAACGCCAGGTTCTGGGCCAACCCTGAAAACTTCGGCAAGTACTGGTGGTGATGTGATGAGTGTTTCGGTTTGCCCTTGCGGCAGTGGCAACCTGCTCGACGCCTGCTGCGGGCATTATCATGCCGGCACCCCGGCGCCAGACGCCCAGGCATTGATGCGCTCGCGCTACAGCGCTTACGTGCTGGGCCTGATCGATTACCTGGTCGCAACCACCCTGCCGGCTCAGCAAGATGGCCTGGACCGCACTGCAATTGCCGCCTGGAGCGCGCAAAGCACCTGGCTGGGGCTTGAGGTGGAAAGCGCCGAGGTGCTTGGCGGTCAGCCTGAGCATGCGTTTGTCACCTTCATCGCGCGCTGGCACGACGCTCAAGGCGAACACGCCCACCGTGAGCGTTCGGCATTCGTCCAGCGCGATGGCCGTTGGTACTTCATTGACCCAACGGTCGGCCTCAAGGCCACGCGCAACGACCCCTGCCCCTGTGCCAGCGGGCAGAAGTTCAAGAAGTGCTGTTCCAGTTACGTCGGTACTTGACCGTGAACGCCCTCGCCCGCCTGCTCCTGACCAGCTGCGTCCTGCTGCTGGCCGGCTGCGCAGGCTGGAGCGGCGAGCAATGGCGCGAACCTCAGGTGCATCTGGTCAGGGTCGAAACAGTCAAGGCGCGCCTGCTGCAACAGGAGTTCGTCATTCACCTGCGGGTCGACAACCCCAATGACAGCCGCCTGTTCATCCGCAACCTGAATTACTCGGTGCGGCTCAACCAGTTGCTGCTGGTCGACGATGAGGCGAGCATCTGGCGCAGCGTCGCCGCCCACGAGGGGCGGACCTTCAAGATCACCGCCCGCACCAACCTGTGGAAGCAGCTCAAACCGCTGGCCAAGCTGCTCAAGAGCAGGCAACCGCTGCGCTATTCACTGCAGGCCGAGCTGAATACCGGGCTGATCATCTGGCGGGGCCTGCACTTGTCGCGCAGTGATGAGATAATGCCCGGCGATTTCTTACCGGAGTAACCTGCAATGACTCAGCAACCGCATGTTCATGGCCCTGACTGCAACCACGATCACGATCATCAGCATGATCATGACCACGGCCATGTGCACGGTCCACACTGCAACCACGGCCACCAGGGGCCGGTACTCAACGCTTTGAAAGACGTTGGCCGCAACGACCCGTGCCCGTGCGGCAGCGACAAGAAGTTCAAGAAGTGCCACGGAGCCTGATCTTCGCTCGCTGACCCATTCCGCAAGCAACTGCAGCCTTTGGCCGTAATTGCTTGCGGTTGATGCTTTCCGATCCAGCCAAATCCCTTTTTTGTCACACCTTGCAGGAGCCTCTTCAATGGCCGCCCCCGCTTTTCCTCCTTTGCGTCCCCGCTTCGCCAGCCTGGCGCTGCTAGGTCTGCTTGGTCTTGGCGGCTGCCAGATGAGCGCCGTGCAAGACAGCGTGCCGCCGACCACCGGCGTGCAACCGCTCAAAGGCCTCGCGCAGAACGTTTCGCTGCGGCGCAGTGCCATGGGCGCACCGCTGATCGAAAGCAGCAGCTTCCACGATGCGCTGTTCACGCTGGGTTACGTGCACGCCGGCGACCGCATCGAGCAGATGCTCGGCATGCGCCTGCTGGCTCAGGGCCGCCTGGCGGAACTGGCCGGGCCAGAAGCGCTGGATATCGACCGTTTGATGCGTGCAGCCAATCTCAAGCAGAGTGCCAACGCCCTGTACGCCGACGCTTCGCCGCGGCTCAAGCGATTCTTTGAAGTGTACGCGCGTGGGGTCAACGCCTACCTGTACCGCTACCGCGACAAGCTGCCGGGTGAACTCGCCCGTAGCGGTTATCGCCCTGAATACTGGAAGGCCGAAGACAGCGCGCTGATCTTCAGCTTGTATGCCTTCAGCCAGTCAGTCAATCTGCAGGAAGAACTCAGCGCCCTGACCCTCGCGCAAAAAGTCGGCAGCGACAAGCTCGCCTGGCTGCTGCCGGGTGCGCCTGACGAGCCGCTGGCCGAAGGCGAAGTCGACAAACTCAAGGGCATCAACCTGGCCAGCCAACTGCCTGCCCTGCCTGCCCTGGCCAGTGCCAGCCAGAAGCTCGCCGACCTGGGCCTGCTCGGCAGCCCGGGCTCGGTCAACCTGGCCCTCGGCCCACAGCGCAGCCGCAGCGGTAAAAGCCTGCTGGCCAGTGACAGCCGCGCCGCCTGGGCCTTGAGCCCGGTACAGATCCACACCGGCAAGTATCAGGTTGCCGGGCTGTCGTTGCCGGGCCTGCCGATCGTGCTGGCCGGCTACAACGGCAAACTGGCCTGGAGCAGCAGCGCGGTCATGGCCGACAACCAGGATTTGTACCTTGAGCAACTGCGCCGCCAAGGCAGCCAGCTGACTTACCTTGCCGATGGCAAATGGCTGCCAACGCGTGCCCGCAGCGAGACCTTCTTCACCCGCGGCCAGCAGCCACTGCGCGAAGTGCTTTACGACACTCGCCACGGCACCCTGCTCGGCCAGCCTGCTGGCAACGGCCTCGGCCTGGCCCTGAGCCTGCCGCAGCTGAAGGGTGATCGCAGCCTCGACGCCTTGTTCGACCTGACGCGCGCCACCTCGGTGGAGCGCGCCTTCGACAGCACCCGCGAGGTCGGCGCAGCGGCGCTCAACTTCGTCTTTGCTGAGCCGCAGCACATCGGTTGGCAGGTCAGTGGGCGCTACCCGAACCGCCGCGAAGGCCAGGGCTTGCTGCCCTCGCCAGGCTGGGATGGGCGCTATGACTGGGACGGCTATGCCGACGCCATGCTCCACCCGTACGACCAGGACCCACCGTCCGGCTGGCTCGGCCACGCCAACGAGCGCAGCCTGGCCAAGGGTTACGGCATGCAGTTGTCCAACACCTGGTACTACCCCGAGCGCGCCGAACGTCTCGGTCAGCTGGCTGCCAATGGCCGCCACGACAGCCGCAGCGTGATGGCCCTGCAAAACGATCAGGTCAGCTTGTTTGCCGACAAGCTCAAGCAGATGTTCAGCGCACCCGGCATGGCCCAGCCGCTCAAGCAGGCGATCGCGGCACTGCCACCGGCCCAGCGCGACAAGGCCAATGCCGCGCTGGCTCGGCTGCAAGCTTTCGATGGTCGCCTGAGCCCAGTGTCGGCAGATGCCGCGCTGTATCAGCTGTTCCTCCAGGAAGTGGCCCGACAGACCTTTCTCGACGATCTTGGGCCTGAATCCGGCCCTGCCTGGCAAGCCTTTGTCAGCAACGCGCAGTTGTCCTACTCGGCGCAGGCTGATCACCTGCTGGGCCGCGAGGACAGCCCGTTCTGGGATGACCGCACCACCGCGCAAAAGGAAGACAAACCGGCGATCCTGGCCCGCAGCCTGGCCGCCGCGCTCGACACTGGCACGGCGCTGCTCGGCACCGACCGCAAGGCCTGGCAGTGGGGCAAGCTGCACCAGTACCGCTGGCCAGCACCGGCCTATCACGGCCTGGGTGACGCTATCAGCCGCGCGCCAATGGCGGCTGGCGGCGACTTCAGCACCCTGGCCCTGACGCCGTATGCCTGGGGCAGCAACTTCGACACGCAACTGCCAGCCTCGGCGCGGATGATCGTCGACTTTGGCCAGGCCGAACCGCTGCAACTGCTGACCAGCAGTGGTCAGTCCGGCAACCCGGCCAGTCGTCACCACAGCGATGGCCTGGACGCCTGGTTCAAAGGCCGCTTCATGAGCCTGCCGCTGCAACCGCAGAACTTCGCCCGTGCCTACGGTAGCCAGCGCCTGACCCTGGTACCGGGCAAGTAAGCCCACGCCCGACTGCCCGCACAGCCCTGGCTGTGCGGGCAACCTCAGCCAGACAATCCGAACTTCATCGCGCCAGCAACGCTCCTAGCTATAACTCCCTAGCCAGCGGCCTGCCATGGACCTTGTGATTGCTCGCCCCGAAGGCCTGTACTGCCCACCCGGTGATTTCTACATCGACCCGTGGCGCCCGGTTGATCGCGCGGTGATCACCCACGGTCACGGTGATCACTCACGCTCGGGCAACAATCACTACCTGACCGCGGCGCCCGGTGCCGGCATCCTGCGCAGCCGGCTCGGCCAGCACATCAATCTGCAGACCCTGCCCTACGGTGAACGCCTGGAACACCACGGCGTGAGCTTGAGCTTGCACCCGGCCGGGCATGTGCTCGGCTCGGCGCAGGTGCGCCTTGAGTACCAGGGCGAGGTATGGGTCGCCTCTGGTGACTACAAAGTGGAGCCCGACGGCACCTGCGCGCCGTTCGAGCCGGTGCGTTGCCACACCTTCATCACCGAATCGACATTCGGCCTGCCGATCTACCGCTGGCCGCCGCAAGCGGTGATTTTCGCCGAGATCAACCAGTGGTGGCGGGCCAATCGCGAACAAGGCAAGGCCAGCGTGTTGTTCTGCTATGCCTTCGGCAAGGCCCAGCGCATCCTCCATGGCCTCGACGCCAGCATCGGGCCGATCCTGGTGCATGGCGCGGTCGAGCCGTTGAATCGGGTCTATCGCGAAGCTGGCGTGGCCCTACCGGAGACCCATTACGCCGGCGACTTTGCCCGCAACGACCCGCTACTGCGCGAGGCATTGATCATGGCGCCGCCGTCGGCTGGCGGCAGCAGCTGGATGAAGCGCTTCGGCGAGTACAGCGATGCCTTCGCCAGCGGCTGGATGCGCCTGCGCGGCACCCGCCGGCGGCGCGGGGTCGATCGCGGTTTTGTGCTGTCTGATCACGCTGATTGGCCGGGGCTGTTGTGGGCCATCGCCCAGACCGGTGCCGAGCGGGTCATGGTCACCCATGGTTCGGTCAATGTGCTGGTGCGCTATTTGTCCGAGCAAGGCCTGGACGCGCGGGCCTTCGTTACCGAATACGGCGAAGAAGACGACACCCGCGAGGTTCAGCCATGAAGGCTTTTGCCGAGCTGTACCTGCGCCTGGACGGCACCACCTCGAGCAACGCCAAGTTGCTGGCCTTGCGCGAATACTTCAGCCAGGCGCCAGCGCAGGACGCTGCCTGGGCGGTGTACTTTCTTGCCGGCGGCCGGCCGCGGCAACTGGTGCCAACCCGCTTGTTGCGCGAGCTGGCCATTGAATTGTCAGGCCTGCCCGACTGGCTGTTCGAAGAGAGCTATCAGTCAGTGGGCGACCTGGCCGAAACCATTTCGTTACTGCTCCCCGACAGCGCCCATGCCAGTGATCAGGGTCTGGCTGAGTGGATCGAGCAGCATCTGCTGCCATTGCGCGGCCAGCCCCAGGAAGAGGTAAGCGCGCGCCTGCCAGTGCTGTGGGCGCAACTTGACCGGCAGAGCCTGATGCTCTGCCTGAAACTGATCACCGGCAGTTTCCGCGTGGGCGTGTCGAAACTGCTGGTCACCCGCGCACTGGCGCAGCTGGCCGATCTCGACGCCAAGCGCGTGGCCCAGCGCATGGTCGGCTATACCGACCTCAGCCATAAACCGAGCCCCGCCAGCTACCTCAAGCTGATCGCCGCCGAGTCGGCCGACGAGCACAGCCAGCGCGGCGGCCAGCCGTATCCGTTCTTTCTGGCCCATGCGCTGCAAGCGCCGACCGAACAATTCGACGCCCTGCTCGGCCCGGTCAGCGACTGGCAGGCGGAGTGGAAGTGGGACGGCATCCGCGCGCAGGTGGTCAAACGCGAGGGCCAGTTGTGGATCTGGTCACGAGGCGAAGAGCTGGTGACCGATCGCTTCCCCGAGCTGCACAGCCTGGCCAGCAGCCTGCCGGACGGCACCGTGCTGGATGGCGAGATTCTGGTGTGGAAACTGGGCTCCAGCAGCGACGATGTCGCCGTGCAGCCCTTCGCCCTGCTGCAACAACGGCTCGGCCGCAAGACCTTGGGCAAGAAGCTGCTCGGCGATGCTCCGGTGGTGCTGCAGGCCTACGACCTGCTCGAATGGCAGGACCATGACTGGCGCAGCCGCCCGCAGCACGAACGGCGCGCCCAGCTGGAGCGAGTAGTCGCCGAGTACCCGCAGGTGCCGCTGCTGCTGTCACCACTACTGACCGGCGACAGCTGGGCCGACCTCGCCGAGCAGCGCGAACAGTCGCGCAACCTCGGGGTAGAGGGGCTGATGCTCAAGCAGCGCGATGCGCTCTACGGGGTTGGCCGGACCAAGGACATGGGCCTGTGGTGGAAGTGGAAGATTGACCCGTTCAGCGTCGATGCCGTGCTGATCTATGCCCAGCGTGGCCATGGCCGGCGCGCGAGCCTGTACAGCGATTACACCTTTGCCGTGTGGGACGCACCGGCAGGCACGCCTGGACGTGCGCTGGTGCCATTCGCCAAGGCCTACTCAGGCCTCAGCGATGCAGAAATGCGCAAGGTCGATGCAATCGTGCGCAAAACCACCGTGGAAACCTTCGGCCCGGTGCGCAGCGTCACCCCGACGCTGGTGTTCGAACTGGGCTTTGAAGGCATCGCGCTGTCCAAGCGGCACAAGAGCGGCATCGCCGTGCGCTTCCCACGGATGCTGCGCTGGCGCCTGGACAAGCCGGTCGAGGAAGCCGACGACCTGGCCACCTTGCAGGCCCTGCTGAGCTGAAAACCGTGATCGGGATCTGCCTGCGCGCATGCGCAACGCCGAAGTTTGTGCTTCTATCTTCAGTCGCAGCCCGATCATCAACCAGCGCCCAGGACCCCCATGCACCACTCGACCCACAGCTTGCTCAGCCCCGCGCCCGGCATCAGCCGGCACCTGCACAGCTTCCAGTTCGGCCCAGCCGGCGCCGGCAAAGTCTATATCCAGGCCTCGCTGCACGCCGACGAACTGCCGGGCATGCTGGTCGCCTGGCACCTCAAGCAGCGCCTGCTCGAACTGGAACAGCAAGGCCTGTTGCGTCAGCAGGTCCTGCTGGTGCCAGTGGCCAACCCATTGGGCATCGAACAAGTGCTGCTGGATGCGCCCATGGGCCGCTTCGAGCTGCACAGCGGGGAAAACTTCAACCGCAACTTCGTCGACCTTTCGGACACCATCGGCGACCAGCTCGAAGGCCAATTGACGCAGGACCCGCACCACAACCTTGAGCTGATCCGCGAGCACCTGCGCCGGGGCCTGGACGCGCACCCGGTACGTACCGCGCTGCAGTCCCAGCGCTTGTGCCTGCAACGACTGGCGTGCGATGCTGACATGGTCCTCGACCTGCACTGCGACTTCGAAGCGGTCGAACACCTGTACACCACGCCGCAGGCCTGGCCGCGGGTCGAGCCGCTGGCGCGCTACCTCGGGGCGCAAGCCAGCCTGCTCGCGACCGACTCGGGCGGGCAGTCGTTCGATGAGTGCTTCAGTCTGGTCTGGTGGCAATTGCAGCAGCGCTTCGGCAAGCGCTACCCGATGCCCGACGGTGGCATTTCGGTCACGCTGGAGCTGCGCGGGCAAGCCGACGTCTGTCACGCGCTGGCGGCCAAGGACTGCCAGGCGATCATCGATTTTCTGACCCACGCGGGCGTTATCGAAGGGCAACCGACCGAATTACCGGCGCTGCTCCATCCGGCCACGCCACTGGCCGCAGTGGAACCCGTCAGCACACCCCAGGGCGGGCTGCTGGTATTCCACGCAAAACCCGGCCAATACCTGCAAGCCGGGCAACTGATTGCCGAGGTGATCGACCCACTCACCGATCAGGTCAGTCCGCTGCGCAATCAACAGGCCGGGCTGCTGTATGCCCGTAGCGTTCGGCGCATGGCAACCAGCGGCATGGTCGTCGCCCATGTCGCGGGCGAGCAGATTTGCCGCAGTGGTTACCTGTTGGGCAACTAACAGGTAAACCAATCGGCACGCACCGCGGTCTGTAGAAGCACAGCCTTTGACGGATCCACGCATGCCCGCCACGACCGACCTTGCCAACGCCTGGTTTGCCACGCGTGGATTCAAACCCTTCGCCTTTCAGCGCCAGGTCTGGGCCGCCGTCGAGCGTGGCGAGTCGGGGCTGGTGCATGCCAGTACCGGCTCTGGCAAAACCTACGCGGTATGGCTGGCCGCCCTGCGCGCCTATGCGCGCACGGCCAACCCGAGCGGTAAGCCGGTGCCGCTGCAGGTGCTGTGGATCACGCCGATGCGTGCGCTGGCAGCGGATACAGCACGTGCCCTGCAGGCACCGCTGGATGACCTGGAACTGAACTGGAACGTCGGCGTGCGCAGTGGTGATACCAGCTCTGCCGAGCGCGCCCGCCAAGCCCGGCGACTGCCCAGCACGCTGGTGACCACTCCAGAAAGCCTGACCCTGTTGCTGACCCGCGCCCAGGCCAATGAAGACTTTGCGCAGCTGCGCATGGTGGTGGTTGACGAATGGCACGAGTTGCTTGGCAACAAGCGTGGCGTGCAGCTCCAGTTGGCGTTGGCGCGCTTGCGCCGCTGGCATCCCGGGCTGGTGGTGTGGGGGCTGTCGGCGACCTTGGGCAATCTTGAGCACGCCCGCGATGTGCTGTTGCCCGCCGGTGGCTCACTGGTCAAAGGGCGTCAGGACAAACGTTTTGTCGTCGACACGTTATTGCCGGAGGCAATCGAACGCTTCCCTTGGGCCGGCCACATGGGCCTGAAAATGCTCAAGCAGGTCAGTGCCGAAATCGACGCCAGTGAAAGCTGCCTGGTCTTCACCAATACCCGCGCGCAAGCCGAGCTGTGGTATCAGGCACTTCTCGAGCACCGCCCTGACTGGGCCGGCTTGATCGCCCTGCACCATGCCTCGTTGGCTCGGCAGACCCGCGACTGGGTAGAGCGCAGTCTCAAGCAAGGCTCGCTCAAGGCGGTGATCTGCACGTCAAGCCTGGACCTTGGGGTGGATTTTCTGCCAGTAGAGCGGGTACTGCAGATTGGCTCGGCCAAGGGTATCGCGCGTTTGATGCAGCGTGCGGGTCGATCCGGGCATGCGCCCGGGCGCGCCTCGCGGATTACCCTGGTGCCGACCCACAGCCTCGAGCTGGTCGAGGCCGCCGCTGCTCGCCATGCCCTGGCCGCCGGCCAGATCGAGGCACGCCAGTCGCCGCGGCTGAGCATGGATGTGCTGGTGCAGCATCTGGTCAGCATGGCGCTGGGCAGCGGCTTTCGCCCGGCAGAACTGCTCGAGGAAGTGCGCAGCACCTGGGCCTTTCGCGAACTGCGCGACAGCCAGTGGCAATGGGCGCTGGATTTTGTCTGCCATGGCGGCAGTTCGCTGACGGCCTACCCTGACTACCAGCGCGTCGAAGCCCACGCCGACGGCATCTGGCGTGTGGCCAACGAGCGCCTGGCGCGGCGCCATCGGATGGGCATCGGCACCATCGTCAGCGATGCCAGTATCCAGCTCAAATACTGGAGCAAGGGCGGCGGCGGCAAACAGCTGGGCAGCGTCGAGGAATCATTTATCGCGCGCCTCAAACCCGGCGATACGCTGGTGTTTGCCGGCCGCGTGCTGGAGCTGGTGCGGGTCGAGAACATGACCGCCTATGTACGCCGCAGTACCGCTCGCAAGGCGGCGATTGCCCGCTGGAATGGCGGCCGTATGCCGCTGTCGAGCGAACTGGCGGACGCCTTGGTGGAGCGCCTGGATGCCGCAGCCCATGACCACTTCGACGGCCCGGAAATGCGCGCCGTGCGACCTCTGCTGGAGTTGCAGGCGACTTGGTCGGCGCTGCCCACCCAGCACACCCTGCTGGCCGAGACATTCACTTCAAGACAAGGCTCGCATCTGTTTCTGTACCCATTCGCTGGACGCATGGCCAACCTGGGCCTGGCCAATCTGATAGCGTGGCGCGTGAGCCGGGTGCAGCCATTGTCGGTGTCCATTGCGGTCAATGATTACGGCTTCGAGCTGGTCAGCCCCAGCACGGTCGACTGGGCCACGTATCTGCCGCGGGCGTTGAGCACGGATGATCTGCTCGAAGATGCACTGGCCAGCTTGAATGCGGGCGAAATGGCGCTGCGGCGCTTTCGCGAAATCGCGCAGATTTCCGGGCTGGTATTCGGCGGCTACCCGGCCGCGCAGAAGAGCACTCGACAGATTCAGGCCTCCAGCGGATTGTTCTATGAGGTATTTCGCAAGCACGACGCCGACAATCTGTTGCTCGGCCAAGCGCGGGATGAAGTGCTGCGCGAAGAACTGGAAATCGAGCGGCTGCATCGGCAGTTGCTCAAATTGAGTACGCTGCGTCTGGATCTGCACGACCTGCGTCGCCCCGGACCATTGGCTTTCGCGCTGTTGGTAGAAGGCATGCGCGAGACCCTGAGCACAGAAAAACTGGCCGACCGCATTGCACGGATGGTGGCTGATCTGGAAAAAGTCGCCGACGCACCCAAGGGGCGAACCCGGCGCGGGAGCTGAACCTCGCCCTGAATACAAGGACTTCTATGCAGCACCTGGAAATCGAACACTGCGGCGAAACGCTCTGGCTGCTGCCGGACAAGGCCATGTACTGGCCAGCGCGGCGGGCCTTGTTGGTCGCTGATGTGCACATCGGCAAAGCGGCAAGCTATCGCGCATTGAATCAGCCAGTGCCGCGCGGCACCACCGATGCCACCCTGGCCCGCCTTGATGCGTTGCTTACCGAGCACGCTTGCGAGCAATTGATTGTACTCGGCGATTTCTTGCACGCCCGCCACGCTCAGGCGCCGGCGATCATCGCCAAGCTCAAGGCCTGGCGCGAGCGGCATGCTCAGGTGCAGATGATTCTGGTGCGCGGCAACCATGACCGCCATGCCGGCGACCCACCGACGGAACTGAACATCGAGATCAAGGAAGAACCGTGGCTATACGGCCCGTTTGCCCTGCAGCACGAGCCCACGGCAAACCCTCCGCACACGGTGCTGGCAGGGCACGTGCATCCGGTTTACGTACTGCGCGGCAGAGCCCGGCAGCGGTTGCGCTTGCCGTGCTTTCTAATCAACATGGAAGTCTGCCTGTTGCCCGCATTCGGCGAATTCACCGGGGGCTGGACGGTCGAACCCGACGCAGCCACCCGCGTGTTTCTGGCAGGGGCTGAGCGGGTCTGGGCAGTGCAGCGTTAATTACGCAACAGGAGTAGGCGGTATGTCGTCCGGCAAGGTCGGTACACCCGGCTCGGTCGGTTGATGCTCACCCGGCTGAGGCGGCTGCGGGCTGTCCGGGTCTGGCTGGCCGGGCACTCCTCCTGCCTGAACAGGCAGTGGTGGCTGCGCCAACAGCGACCAGGCCAGCAGGCCGATCTGGTTGGGCTGGAGATGAGCCAGCTGGGCACTGACAGTGGTATGGAGTTTCATAGGCAGCTCCTCACGGGGGCCGGCGTACGTCATGCACGCCGCAACTGTTACCCCGTTGGAGTGCCTTGCGGGCAACTAATTCCCCGCGCTCGTCGGCTCAGGTCCGCGGCAGGGTGACCCCACGCTGGCCCTGGTACTTGCCGCCACGGTCTTTATAAGAGACTTCGCACTCTTCATCGGACTCGAGGAACAGCATCTGCGCCACGCCTTCGTTGGCGTAAATCTTTGCCGGCAAGGTGGTGGTGTTGGAGAACTCCAGGGTCACATGGCCTTCCCACTCCGGCTCGAGCGGCGTGACGTTGACGATGATGCCGCAGCGCGCATAGGTGCTTTTGCCCAGGCAGATGGTCAGGACGTTGCGCGGGATGCGGAAGTACTCGACGGTGCGCGCCAGGGCGAACGAGTTAGGCGGGATGATGCAGACGTCGCTTTTGACGTCGACAAAGCTGCCGGCGTCGAAGTTTTTCGGGTCGACCGTGGCCGAATTGATGTTGGTGAAGACCTTGAATTCGTCTGCGCAGCGCACGTCGTAGCCGTAGCTGGAAACGCCGAAGGAAATCACCCGGCTGGCTTCGTCACCGCGCACCTGGCGCTCGACGAAGGGTTCGATCATGCCGTGTTCCTGCGCCATGCGGCGAATCCACTTGTCTGATTTGATGCTCATGGCGGGTGTCCTGAAGGCTGCAAGGTAAAAAACGAGAAGCGCATCTTACCGGTCCCGGCCTCCGGGTTAAAGTTCCCCGGCCGTATCCCACGCCGGACGGGGCTTGCAGCCGCCGCCGATCCGATTTTGAGCAAAGCCGCGTTTGACCATTGGCAGGCTGAAGAAAGTGGGGTATGGTGACGTCACTGTGCTGCACGTGACACCGAGAACTCTAGTTAGATGCACGATCCCAATCTGCCCATCGCTGAATTTTCCGACTCTTTGCACTCAGTCCGGCCAGGGCATTTCCTGCGCCGATAATTACTTTGTCCAAGGAGACAGACACATGTCCAACCGTCAAAACGGTACCGTCAAGTGGTTCAACGATGAAAAAGGCTACGGCTTCATCACCCCTCAATCGGGTGACGACCTGTTCGTGCACTTCAAAGCCATCCAAGCTGACGGCTTCAAAACTCTGAAAGAAGGCCAAGCCGTAACTTTCGTCGCTACCCGCGGCCAGAAAGGTATGCAGGCTGAAGAAGTTCAACTGGGTTAATTCCAGCTGGCTTCAAAAAAACCCGCTTCGGCGGTTTTTTTTATGCCTGCAATTTAGCTATCAGACCAGCGCAACGGCATCCCCACTTACGCAGGGATGCCGAGATATCAGTCTTCGCTGATGGTGATGCTCGGCATGGCCGGAGCGGCTGCTTCCTGCAGCACGATACGTGCACCGACCTGCCGCGCCAGTTCCTGGTAGACCATGGCAATCTGACTTTCCGGCTCGGCAATCGCAGTCGGCTTGCCGCTGTCGGCCTGCTCGCGAATCAGCATCGACAGCGGCAGCGACGCCAGCAAGTCGACACCGTATTGCGAGGCCAGCTTGGCACCGCCGCCCTCACCGAACAGGTGCTCGGCATGGCCACAGTTGGAGCAGATATGCACGGCCATGTTCTCCACCACGCCAAGTACCGGGATGTTGACCTTGCGGAACATCTCCACACCCTTGCGCGCGTCAAGCAGGGCCAGGTCCTGCGGCGTGGTCACGATCACCGAACCGGCCACCGGGACTTTCTGCGCCAGGGTCAGCTGGATATCGCCAGTGCCGGGCGGCATGTCGATCACCAGGTAGTCCAGATCATCCCAGGCCGTCTGGGTCACCAGTTGCAGCAGGGCGCCAGAGACCATCGGCCCGCGCCAGACCATCGGCGTGTTGTCGTCGGTCAGAAATGCCATCGACATCACTTCGACGCCGTGCGCCTTGATCGGCACAAACCACTTCTGCTCACGAATCTGCGGTCGAGTGCCTTCGGCGATACCGAACATCACGCCCTGGCTTGGGCCATAGATATCGGCATCGAGAATACCCACCCGCGCCCCTTCGCGCGCCAGCGCCAAGGCCAGGTTGGCCGAAGTGGTCGACTTGCCTACGCCACCTTTGCCCGAGGCAACGGCGATGATGTTCTTCACGTTGGCCATGCCGGACACTTGCGCCTGGGCCTTGTGTGCGCTGATCACACAGTCGATCGAGACGTTGGCGGCAGTTACGCCCTCTATGTTCTCGACAGCGGTCTGCAATACCTGCGCCCAGCCATTCTTGAACAGCCCGGCAGCATAGCCCAACTGCAGCTGCACGCTGACCTGGCTACCCTGGATATCGATCGCGCGTACGCAACCGGCGCTGACCGGGTCCTGGTTCAGGTAGGGATCGGTGTACTGGCGAAGCGCGGCTTCGACATCGGCACGTGTGACGGCACTCATGGAGGCTCCCATAGGCAAGATCTGAAGGTGAGACAGGCGCCTATGCTAACCCGTCAATCGTCAGCAGGTACGTCGATGGGGTGAAATATATTCGCTGTCGCTTTATAGTGGCCGATCAACTTTGTATCCCGTCTAGCCAGAGTAATAGCCGAGCCACCATGTCCGAGCCACGTCAGATTCTCGTCACCAGCGCCCTGCCCTATGCCAACGGTTCCATTCACCTTGGCCATATGCTCGAGTACATCCAGACGGACATGTGGGTTCGCTTCCAGAAGCTGCGCGGCAACCAGTGCACCTATGTCTGCGCCGACGACGCCCACGGCTCGGCGATCATGCTGCGTGCCGAAAAAGAAGGCATCACCCCCGAGCAGTTGATCGCCGACGTGCAGGCCGAGCACAGCAGTGACTTCGCCGAATTCCTGGTCGACTTCGACAACTTCCACTCGACCCACAGCGATGAAAACCGCGAACTGTCGAGCATGATCTACACCCGCCTGCGCGACGCCGGACACATCGCCAACCGCTCGGTCACGCAATACTTCGACCCGGAAAAAGGCATGTTCCTGGCCGACCGCTTCATCAAGGGCACCTGCCCCAAGTGCGCGGCTGAAGATCAGTACGGCGACAACTGCGAGAAGTGCGGCGCAACCTACGCCCCGACCGAACTGAAGAACCCCAAGTCAGCGATCTCTGGCGCCACGCCAGTACTCAAGGACTCCAAGCACTTCTTCTTCAAGCTGCCTGACTTCCAGGCCATGCTGCAGCAGTGGACCCGCAGTGGCACCCTGCAGGACGCCGTTGCCAACAAACTCGCCGAGTGGCTCGACTCCGGCTTGCAGGAGTGGGACATCTCCCGCGACGCACCGTATTTCGGCTTCGAAATCCCGGATGAGCCAGGCAAGTACTTCTATGTCTGGCTGGACGCGCCCATCGGCTACATGGCCAGCCTCAAGAACCTCTGCGCACGCCGCCCGGAGCTGGACTTCGATGCGTACTGGAAGGCCGACTCGACCGCCGAGCTGTATCACTTCATCGGCAAGGACATCGTCAACTTCCACGCCCTGTTCTGGCCGGCAATGCTCGAAGGCGCAGGCCTGCGCAAGCCGACCGCAATCAACGTGCACGGCTACCTGACGGTCAACGGCGCGAAGATGTCGAAATCGCGTGGCACCTTCATCAAGGCGCGTACTTACCTCGACCACCTGGCGCCGGAATACCTGCGTTATTACTACGCCGCCAAACTTGGCCGCGGCGTCGATGACCTCGACCTGAACCTGGAAGACTTCATCCAGAAGGTCAACTCCGACCTGGTTGGCAAAGTGGTGAACATTGCCAGCCGTTGCGCAGGCTTCATCCACAAAGGCAATGCCGGTGCGATGGTCGGCGGTGATGCCGCGCCTGAGCTGACCGAAGCCTTTGCCGCCGCCGCGCCATCGATCGCCGAAGCCTACGAGGCACGCGACTTTGCCCGCGCCATGCGCGAAATCATGGCTCTGGCCGACCGCGCCAACGCCTGGATTGCCGACAAGGCGCCGTGGTCGCTGGCCAAACAGGAAGGCAAGCAGGACGAGGTTCAGGCCATCTGCGCCCAAGGCATCAACCTGTTCCGCCAGCTGGTGATCTTCCTCAAACCGGTATTGCCAGTGCTGGCAGCAGACGCCGAGGCCTTCCTTAACGTCGCACCGCTGCGCTGGGACGATCACCAGTCACGCCTGGAAAACCATCAGCTGAATGCGTTCAAGCCACTGATGAGCCGCATCGAACCGGCCAAGGTCGAAGCCATGATCGCCGCCAGCAAGGAAGACCTGCTCGCCTCCCAGGCCCCCAGCGCCCCTGCTGGCAATGGCGAGCTGAGCAAGGATCCGCTGGCTGCGGAGATCGAATTCGACACCTTCGCCGCCGTCGACCTGCGCGTAGCCCTGATCGTCAAAGCCGAAGCAGTACCGGGTGCCGACAAGCTGCTGCAACTGACCCTGGACATCGGCGATGAGCGTCGCAACGTGTTCTCCGGGATCAAGTCGGCCTACCCTGACCCATCACTGCTGGAAGGCCGCCTGACCATGATGGTGGCCAACCTCAAGCCCCGCAAGATGCGCTTCGGCATCTCCGAGGGCATGGTCATGGCAGCCGGCCCCGGCGGCGAAGAGATCTACCTGCTCAGCCCTGACAGCGGCGCCAAGCCAGGCCAGCGCATCAAGTAACCGAGCAACAACGCCCCGGCCAAGCGCCGGGGCGCTGTTTTGGCCAGCAAAGTCGGCAATCATTGCCTCCCCGCCTGAAACAAGAGCCTTGCCTTTCATGAATGCCGCCAAACGCCTGGAGATCTTTCGTCGGCTGCACGAAGACAACCCAGAGCCCAAGACCGAACTCGCCTATACCACACCGTTTGAATTGCTGATTGCGGTGATCCTGTCAGCCCAGGCCACCGATGTCGGCGTCAACAAGGCCACGGCGCGCCTGTATCCGGTTGCCAATACTCCCGAGGCGATCTACGCCCTGGGCGTCGACGGGCTGAGCGCCTACATCCGCACCATCGGCTTGTACAACAGCAAGGCGAAAAACGTCATCGAAACCTGCAGGCTGCTGATTGAGCTGCATGGCAGCGTGGTCCCCGACAGCCGCGAAGCACTCGAGGCGCTGCCAGGGGTGGGTCGCAAGACCGCCAACGTGGTGCTCAATACGGCGTTCAGGCAACCCGCCATGGCCGTCGACACGCATATTTTCCGCGTCAGCAACCGCACCGGGATCGCCCCCGGAAGGACCGTGTTGGAAGTGGAAAAGAAGCTGATGCGCTTCGTCCCCAAGGATTACCTGCTGGATGCTCACCACTGGCTGATCCTCCACGGCCGCTACGTATGCCAGGCGCGCAAGCCACGCTGCGGCAGCTGCCGCATCGAAGACTTGTGCGACTATCGACTGAAAACCTCGGACGATTGAGCCGATAGCCAGAACACCCCCTCCCTGATTGAAAAAATCTTTTTTACCAGACCAGAGATTCTCGTTATAAGGTCGGCCAATGGCCCCTTGGCTTGGAGTAACTCATGAGCACTGACAAAGAAGACCTGGTGATCGATGACGACCTGGTACTGAGCACCGATGACGAGCCGGAGCCGCGGGTAGAAGTTGCCAAGACCAACCTGGACAAGCGTCGCACCATTGACAACTTGCTGGAGGAGCGACGCCTGCAGCGGCAACTCGCCGATTACGACTACGACCTGTAAAACCACGATCAGCAAACAGGCCGGTACCAAGCCTGCTCAGGCCAGCCCATGACGCTGGGCAAGCTCGATCAGATCGACCAGTGAGCGAGCATTGAGCTTGAGCAGCAGCCGGGTTTTATAGGTGCTGACGGTCTTGTTGCTGAGGAACATGCTTTCGGCGATATCCTTGTTGCTCTTGCCCCTGGCCAACTGCTGCAGCACCATCATCTCACGCGCAGAAAGGCGCTCGACCATTTCGGTCTCGGTCCCACGACTGATGGTGCTGCGAGCCTTGTGCAGGGCTTGATTGGGGAAATAGCTGTAGCCCGAGAGCACCGCCTTGATTGCACTGAGCAATTCGGTCAGTTCCTGCTGCTTGCAGACATAGCCGGCCGCGCCGGCCTGCATGCAGCGCATGGAGAAATGCCCTGGCGCCTGCGACGTCAACACCAGTACCTTGCTGCTGGGGCTGGCGAGGCCGATGCGGCCAATCACCTCAAGCCCATCGAGCTTGGGTATACCGATGTCCAGGACCACGATATCTGGCAGGTAGTCCCGGGTCAGCTGCAGCGCATCCACGCCGTTGTCGGTTTCTGCCACAACGTCATAACCATGCCGCTCCATCAGCATGCGCACAGCAAGGCGAATGACCGGGTGATCATCCACGATAAGCACTTTATTCATGCGACATCCATTGATTTATTTTTTTATCCAGCCGCCACCATAACCGAGCGCAACGGCAAATAGCGCGGGGGGTGGGGCCCGTAGGACACGCAGAGATGAACCCTACATTAATCAAGGAAATTTCCTACAAACAGGCATCTTAGGAAATCATGCCCCCTGCCCTCTATTCCAGACGGCAGCCTGGCGACACGAGCGCTATTCAAGCCAGCATCATCGCTGACGCTTGCAGGATCAATCAGCCCACAACGCAGGACTCGACATCAATGCTCTGATGACGCGGCGGCACTCTAACCAAGCGAGGAACTCGGCTACCTTTTCGGCGCACGCTGCAACGGGTAAACAGGGGCTATATCGACGGGGGCTGCCAACATGAAAAATGAAAAAAGTCTGAGTCCTTTGACGCTCATAGCGATTTTTGCAGGCATCGTCGAGGCATCGGCGTTGGCCTCGCTGCCGTTCCTGAGCGAGGCCAGCCAGCTGATCTACACATGGTTTCTGGTCGGCTTTCCATTTTTTCTCACGGTACTGTTCTTTCTGACCCTGAACTTCAATCATCAGACCCTTTACCAGCCCGCTGCACATGAAGCGGCGCAGCAGCAGCCAACAATCGAAGCGGAGCGAATGCATGGGCAGGCCTCGGCGACCATTGCGTTTTCCGGTCCGGACGCTGGTGAACTGATAGAACAGCATATCCACCGCACGCTGGCCGACCCAGAGCCGAGCGCGCGCAGCTGGACGCTGTACAACCTGGACGCGCACAAGCAGATCTATCTGGCTGTCGAGGCGCTCGCCGACACCCCGCAGTCAGTGCTGTTCGAGGTCGCTGGCGGGCAAAAAAAACCCCGGCGCTAGGCCGGGGTTGATCACGCCATCTGGTAGTCGATCACAGCAGCGAACGACCTTTGTTAGCGGCGATCCTCATACGCAGTGCGTTGAGCTTGATGAAGCCAGCCGCGTCAGCCTGATTGTACGCACCGCCATCTTCCTCGAAGGTAGCGATGTTGGCATCGAACAACGAATCGTCGGATTTGCGCCCGACTACGGTGACGTTGCCTTTGTACAGCTTCAAGCGCACTACACCGTTCACGTTGACCTGCGAAGCGTCGATCATCTGCTGCAGCATGATCCGCTCCGGGCTCCACCAGTAGCCGGTGTAGATCAGGCTGGCGTACTTGGGCATCAGCTCGTCTTTCAGGTGAGCTACTTCACGGTCGAGGGTGATCGACTCGATGGCGCGGTGAGCGCGCAGCATGATGGTGCCGCCAGGGGTCTCGTAGCAGCCACGCGACTTCATGCCGACGTAACGGTTCTCGACGATGTCCAGACGGCCGATGCCGTTGGCGCCGCCGATGCGGTTGAGGTCGGCCAGCACGGTAGCTGGCGACTTGTCGACGCCGTCGATGGCAACGATGTCGCCATTGCGGAAGGTCAGCTCGAGGTAGGTCACCTGGTCAGGGGCGTTCTCCGGGGAGACGCTCCACTTCCACATCTCTTCTTCGTGCTCGGTCCAGGTGTCTTCCAGCACGCCGCCTTCATAGGAGATGTGCAGCAGGTTGGCGTCCATCGAGTACGGCGACTTCTTCTTGCCATGGCGCTCGATCGGGATGCCGTGCTTCTCGGCGTAATCCATCAGCTTCTCGCGGGACAGCAGGTCCCACTCGCGCCATGGTGCAATGACCTTGACGCCTGGCTTGAGCGCGTAGGCGCCGAGCTCGAAACGAACCTGGTCGTTGCCCTTGCCGGTCGCACCGTGGGAAATGGCGTCAGCGCCAGTTTCGTTGGCGATCTCGATCAGACGTTTGGCGATCAGCGGACGCGCGATGGAAGTACCCAGCAGGTACTCGCCTTCGTAGACGGTGTTGGCGCGGAACATCGGGAACACGAAGTCACGCACGAATTCTTCGCGCAGGTCATCGATGTAGATTTCTTTCACGCCCATCGCCTGAGCCTTGGCGCGGGCCGGTTCGACCTCTTCGCCCTGGCCGAGGTCAGCGGTGAAGGTCACCACTTCGCAGTTGTAGGTGTCCTGCAGCCACTTGAGAATCACCGAAGTATCAAGGCCGCCGGAATACGCCAGTACGACCTTATTTACGTCCGCCATGCCATCACTCCACGGGGTTTACGGAAAGCCGTCGATTCTACCGACCTCGCGGGCAAATTTACAGTGGGGCGACAGCTTCTGACGACAAAGCGACAAGAACTTTCGATACAGCGACCAACGGTCGCGGATCTGGCTGTTTACAGTTGCTTGGCCGCAGGCGCAGGGGCCACAGGAGCGCCAGCCGGGGAAGGCTCGACCGCTCTTTCCGCCGGTTTGGCCACTGGCGTGACGCGATCCAGTTCGATGTTGACGCGACGGTTACGCGCCCGATTGGCCGCGCTGTTGTTCTTCGCCAGCGGGTAGCGCTCGCCATGGAAGCGCACGATGATCTGCGTTTCAGGCACACCATGTGCTACCAGATACTCGGCAACCGCCAGCGCCCGGCGCCGCGAGTCCTCGCGATTGCCCAGACGATTGCCGCCGTTGTCGGAATGACCGTTGAGTTCGATGTGATTGACCGTCGGATCGGCCTTCAGGTAATCGAGAATCACGTCCAGCCGAGCCCGGCCATTGCTGTCCAGTTCAACCCCACGCGGGAAGGCGACCTGCGTCTGGCGAATCTGGTCGTAGTTCATCGGCAACAGCTTGCTCGCGCACAGCTGATAGTCGTTGAACGCCTTGGCAAAGCTGACGGGCAACACTCGCACTTCCATTGCTCGACCACCCTCGCCGGCATGGTTGCGCACGACCGTGCTGCGCCCATCCATCAGGCCGTTGATCAAGCGACTGGCCTGGCCTTGCGAGGACGTGAACAACACCCCACTGCGGGCCAGGCGTACGGCACCGAGACTGACATCACTGCGCCCCGGCTGCCATGGCGCAGCGGCGGCGAGCAAGGTGGCAGAGCCGGCGCCGAGCAGGTTGGTGTCCGAGCGCAGGCGGAAGGTTGGTTGCTCGCCTGCGCGACGCACGAACTCGCCACTGCCAAAGCCGTCTATCGGCTGGACCAGGCGGCATTCTAACTGATCGCCTTCGACCGTCCAGGCGATGTTCTCCATCCGGGTCTGGAAGGTCAATGCGCCTGCCGGCAGGCTGGCAAACAAGGTGAACAGGGCTAGGTAACGCTGGCGCACGGGCGGCTCCACAAATTCTGACGGCTTACCTGCAGGCTATCGGTCGCGCGCCGGAAAACTTGATAGCCGTGCTCGACCAAGGGTTTTCCGGTAGCATTCGCACTTGAGTTCGACCCGCCTGGAATCCCCAATGTCCGACCGCCTGACCCTCCTGCGTCCCGATGACTGGCATATCCATCTGCGCGATGGTGCTGTCCTGCCCCACACCGTTGGCGACGTAGCGCGTACCTTCGCCCGCGCCATTGTCATGCCCAACACGGTTCCGCCGGTGCGCGATGCCGCCGAAGCGGGTGCCTACCGCGAGCGGATCCTTGCCGCGCGCCCAGTTGGCAGCCGCTTCGAGCCGCTGATGGTGCTGTATCTTACCGACCGCACCAGTGCCGATGACATCCGCGCGGCCAAGGCCAGTGGTTTTGTCTACGCCGCCAAGCTGTACCCGGCTGGCGCCACGACCAACTCCGATTCCGGCGTGACCAGCATCGACAAGATCTTCCCGGCCATCGAAGCCCTTGCCGAAACCGGCATGCCGCTGCTGGTGCACGGTGAAGTGACGCATGCCGATGTCGATGTGTTCGACCGCGAAAAACGCTTTATCGACGAGTACATGCGCCGTCTGGTCGATCGCTTCCCGACGCTCAAGGTGGTGTTCGAACACATCACCACGGCCGATGCCGCGCAGTTTGTCAGTGAAGCACCGGCCAATGTCGGTGCGACCATCACCGCTCAGCACTTGCTGTACAACCGCAATCACATGCTGGTCGGCGGTATTCGCCCGCACTTCTATTGCCTGCCGATCCTCAAGCGCAACACCCACCAGGTGGCGCTGCTGGACGCGGCTACCAGCGGCAATCGCAAGTTCTTCCTTGGCACCGACTCGGCGCCCCACGCCCAGCACGCCAAGGAAGCCGCCTGCGGCTGCGCCGGTTGCTACACCGCGTATGCGGCGATCGAGATGTACGCCGAAGCGTTCGAACAGCGCAACGCGCTGGACAAGCTGGAAGGTTTTGCCAGCCTGCATGGCCCAGCGTTCTATGGCCTGCCGGCAAACACCGACCGGATTACCCTGGTCCGTGAAGAATGGACTGCGCCAAGCAGCCTGCCGTTTGGCGACAACCTTGTGATTCCGCTGCGCGCCGGTGAAAAACTGCGCTGGCGCCTGCTGGAGGAAAACGCGTGAGCGAAGATCCGTACGAAGACGACCAGGAAGCTTCCAGCGGTGGCCCACGCCACCCGATGGCCGAGCGCTTCCGCGGTTACCTGCCGGTTGTTATCGATGTCGAGACCGGTGGCTTCAACAGCGCTACCGATGCCCTGCTGGAGATCGCTGCGGTCACCATCGGCATGGACGAGAAGGGTTTCCTGTTCCCTGAGCACACGCACTTCTTCCGCGTCGAGCCGTTTGAAGGCGCTAACATCGAGGCGGCGGCACTGGAGTTCACCGGGATCAAGCTTGACCACCCACTACGCATGGCAGTGAGTGAAGAGAGCGCGCTGACCGAAATCTTCCGCAGCGTTCGCAAGTCGCTCAAGTCCAACGGCTGCAAGCGGGCGATCCTGGTCGGCCACAACAGCAGCTTTGACCTGGGCTTCCTCAATGCTGCGGTTGCGCGCAATGACCTCAAGCGCAATCCGTTCCACCCGTTCTCCAGCTTCGACACTGCTACCCTGGCCGGCCTCGCCTACGGGCAGACCGTACTGGCGCGAGCATGCCAGAGCGCCGACATCGATTTCGACGGCCGTGAGGCGCATTCGGCGCGTTATGACACCGAGAAGACTGCCGAGCTGTTCTGCGGCATCGTCAACCGCTGGAAGGATCTGGGCGGCTGGCGCGATTGATGATCAGCTTACCGCTGCTGCGTCCCGAGACGCGCAGCGGATATAAAAAAACCGGCCACCAGGGCCGGTTTTTTTATGCGTGGCGATTACAGCTTGCCGGCATTCTCGCTCAGGTAGGCAGCAACGCCTTCCGGCGAAGCGTTCATGCCCTTGTCGCCTTTTTTCCAGTTGGCAGGGCAGACTTCGCCGTGCTCTTCGTGGAATTGCAGAGCGTCAACCAGACGCAGCAGCTCATCCATGTTACGGCCCAGCGGCAGGTCGTTGATGATCTGCGAGCGGACAACGCCGTTCAGGTCGATCAGGAAGGCGCCACGGAAGGCTACGCCGCCTTCGGACTCAACGTCGTAGGCCTTGCAGATTTCGTGGGTGATGTCAGCCGCCAGGGTGTACTTGACCTGGCCGATGCCGCCGTTGTTGACCGGGGTGTTACGCCAGGCGTTGTGAGTGAAGTGCGAGTCGATCGACACGCCGATCACTTCGACATTGCGCGCAGCGAAGTCGGGAATGCGGTTGTCCAACGCGATCAGCTCGGACGGGCAGACGAAGGTGAAGTCCAGCGGGTAGAAGAATACCAGGCCGTACTTGCCCTTGATCGCCGAAGCGAGGTTGAAGCTGTCGACGATTTCGCCGTTGCCCAGCACAGCTGGAACGGTGAAGTCGGGGGCTTGTTTACCAACGAGTACGCTCATCGTTATCTCCTGATGAAGGTGAAAAAACGTTGCCCGGCGGCAAACCCGCCAAGCATCCAGCAAAGGCTGACCATCATACACAGGTTAAGGTGACAGGCCGAATCCAACCGCCGGTCGCCCTTGCGCATTTAGTTTCAGAAACCGCTTTGACAAGCATTCTCATTACTATTACTCTCCAACGCATCGACTCAACGACGATGGTCAGCCTCTATGTATGTGTGTCTTTGTGTCGGCGTCACCGACGGACAGATTCGCGATGCGATCTACGAGGGATGCTGTAGCTACAAGGAAGTCCGGGCGACCACCAACGTGGCGAGCCAATGTGGCAAGTGCGCGTGCCTTGCCAAGCAGGTGGTGCGTGAGACGTTGACCGACCTCCAAGTCAGCCAGCAGCCCGCCCTGCCCTACCCCGTCGAATTTAATGCAGTCTGATTTCCCCCGTATTTTGAAGAACCGGACCTTGTGTCCGGTTTTTTTATGCCTTTAATTCAATAAGTTAGCGTGCCAACGCGGTTCACAAACATTCTTATTCCGATTAAATTTCATTTATTATTCAACAACTTAGGTTTGACACTGGAAGTTGTCCGGCTCAGACTTCGGGTATTGACACACTCAACACGGCAGGAATACGGACATGAAAGGCGACGTCAGCGTCATCCAGCATCTCAACAAGATCCTCGGGAACGAGCTGGTCGCTATCAACCAGTACTTCCTGCACGCGCGTATGTATGAAGACTGGGGCCTCAACGCCCTGGGCAAGCGCGAGTACAAAGAGTCCATCGAGGCGATGAAGGACGCAGACAAGCTGATCAAGCGCATCCTGTTCCTCGAAGGCCTTCCTAACGTGCAGGACCTGGGTAAGCTGCTGATCGGCGAGCACTCCAAAGAGATGCTGGAATGCGACCTGAAGATCGAGCAAAGCGGCCTGATCGATCTCAAGGCAGCTATTGCGCACTGCGAACCTTCTGGCGACTTCGGCTCGCGGGAAATGCTGGAAGACATCCTTGAATCCAAGGAAGAGCACATCGACTGGCTGGAAACCCAGCTGAGCCTGATCGACAAGATCAGCATCGAGAACTACCTGCAGTCGCAGATGGGCGAAGAGTAACGCTCAGCCCATACGAAAAAGCCCCGCCAAGTGCGGGGCTTTTTCATGCCTGGGCAAACAACTTTGGCTGCTTGCCCAGCAAGGTCAATCAGGCTTCGGAAGCCTTGGCAGCATTTTCAGCCGCTTCCTTGACCAGCTTTTGCAGCTCACCGTTCTCGAACATCTCGATCATGATGTCGCTGCCGCCGACCAGTTCACCGGCAACCCACAGCTGTGGGAAGGTCGGCCAGTTGGCGTACTTGGGCAGGTTGGCGCGGATTTCCGGGTTCTGCAGGATGTCGACATAGGCGAATTTCTCGCCACAGCCCATAACAGCCTGAGCCGCCTTGGACGAGAAGCCGCACTGAGGCGCGTTCGGCGAGCCTTTCATGTAAAGCAGAATGGTGTTGTTGGCAATCTGCTCTTTGATTGTTTCGATGATATCCATGAAGCACCTCGTCTGAACTTTCCGACTCGATGGTCGGCACGGTCAGCCATTGTATCGGAAAGCCCGGCCGTGGGTCGACCTGCACGCGGTCGGATCAGCAGTGCGCGTTCAAACGGCCGCGACCCGCACCGGCACACCATTCAACGCTGCATTACCCGACACGGCGTCACGCTGCAGCTCGTCGGTAAGATCATTGGCACTGACCCCTGGCTGCTCAGCGGCGATCTGCAATAGCGCGCCCTGGCGGCGATGGCCGAAGCCATGGGGCAGGCTGACCACGCCGGGCATGATCTCGCTGCTGGCCTGCACGTCCACCTCGACCACACCCGTGCGCGATTGAATGCTCACGCGCTGGCCATCACTCAACTGACGCTGCTGCATATCATCGGGATGCATCAGCAACTGATGGCGCGGCTTGCCTTTTACCAGCCGATGAAAGTTATGCATCCACGAATTGTTGCTGCGCACGTGCCGGCGCCCGATCAACAGCAGCTCGTCCGGCGCTGCCGGGGCCTGTCTGGCAAGGCGCTGCAAGTCTTCAAGTAGTTGCGTCGGCGCTGCCTCGACCACTTTGCCGGGGGTAGCCAGGCGTGCTGCCAGGTTGGCGCGCAATGGCCCCAGGTCCAGGCCGTGTGGATGCTGATCCAGGGCGTCCAGTGACAACGCCCACGGCGACGCCTGGCCATAGCGGCCGTGGCGCAACGCCAGGTCGATCATCTGCGCCGGGGGCATGGTCGGCTTCAGTTCCTTCTGCGCACGCCTGGCGAACGCCTTGGCCAGACCAACGAAGATCTCCCAGTCGTGCAGTGCACCGGCAGGCTTGGCCAGCACTGCCCGATTGAAACGGGTGACATTGCGCACCGCCAGCAGGTTGAAGGTGGTGTCGTAGTGGTCGTTTTCCAGTGCCGTGGTCGACGGCAAGATCAGGTCAGCGTGGCGCGTGGTTTCGTTGAGGTACAGGTCGATGCATGAGCATGAACTCAAGGCCGCCCAAGGCCTGGTCCAGTTGACGGCCATTGGGCGTCGACAGTACCGGATTGCCCGCCACGGTGATCAGCGCCCGCACCTGGTCAGCACCGGGCACGAGCATCTCCTCGGCCAAAGCGGCCACGGGTAGCTCGCCGGCGTATTCCGGCAACCCGGAGACGCGGCTCTGCCAGGCATTGAAATGGCCGCCTGAGGTTGTAGCGACCAGATCCACCGCAGGCTCGGTGCACAACGCCCCACCGACTCGATCAAGATTGCCGGTCACCAGATTGATCAGCTGGATCAGCCAATGGCAAAGGCTGCCGAAGGCCTGGGTCGAGACGCCCATGCGGCCATAACACACCGCCCGTTCGGCTGCAGCGAAATCCCGCGCCAGTTGCCGAATCTGCTCGGCAGGCACCCCGCATACTGCGCTCATGCGCTCAACATCGAACGGCGCAATCGCTGCGCGGACGTGCTCCAGGCCATTGACCGGCAGGTGCGAGCTCTTGGCCAGATCCTCTGCAAACAGGGTATTGAGCAAGCCACACAACAATGCAGCGTCAGTGCCCGGGCGAATGAACAGGTGCTGATCGGCAATGGCGGCCGTTTCGCTGCGGCGCGGATCGATCACCACCAGTTGCCCGCCGCGGGCGTGCAGTGCTTTGAGGGGCTTGTGCACGTCCGGTACGGTCATGATGCTGCCATTGGAGGCCAGCGGATTGCCGCCCAGAATCAGCATGAAGTCGGTGTGATCGATGTCCGGGATCGGCAGCAACAGGCCGTGGCCATACATCAGATGGCTGGTCAGGTGCTGCGGAAGCTGGTCCACCGAGGTTGCCGAAAAGCGGTTGCGAGTCTTTAGCAGGCCAAGGAAGTAGTTGCTGTGGGTCATCAGCCCGTAGTTGTGCACGCTGGGGTTGCCCTGATACACCGCCACCGCGTTGCGCCCGTGCGCCTGCTGAATGCTCCAGAGTTTCTCTGCAGCCAGCTCGAATGCAGTCTCCCAGGCGATCGGCTGCCGGCGCTCGCCAACCCGTTGCAGCGGTTGTCGGAGGCGATCCGGATCGTCCTGTATATCCTCCAACGCGACAGCCTTGGGGCAAATATGGCCGCGGCTGAACGTATCGAGCGGATCGCCTTTGATCGAGACGATGCGCGCAGCCGCGCCGACAGGCTGGTCGACCTCGATGTTCAGGCCACAGATGGCCTCGCACAGGTGGCACGCGCGATGATGCACAGTGGTGGCCATGGTCGACTCGCTCCGCTCAAAGGCGCCATCAGGCAGGCGATTAACGACAGCAGGTTTGCCAAGCCCCTCACCCGCCGTGTAAAACCTCTGTAATGAATAAAAAACGGCGTCGGGCCGTAGGCTTAGGACATCCGTTGATACAGGCGCACGGTGAACCCCCTTTGTTTCACGCGACATTTAATTATAGTATTGCGCCTTTCCCTATTTCGTCCGCTCCGTGCGGCTTACGCCGCAGGTCTCTCCCGTTGTCAATTAAAGCCAACGCTGGCCTGCGAACCGTTGCAATTAAGGTAGTCAATCATGAGCGCTAGGCACTTTCTCTCCCTGATGGATTTCACTGCTGACGAATTGCTCGGCGTGATCCGTCGCGGCATCGAGCTGAAGGACCTGCGTAACCGCGGCGTGCTGTTCGAGCCACTGAAGAACCGGGTGCTGGGGATGATCTTCGAAAAAGCCTCGACCCGGACCCGCCTGTCGTTCGAAGCCGGCATGATCCAGCTTGGTGGCCAGGCGATCTTCCTGTCGCCGCGCGACACTCAGCTGGGCCGTGGTGAACCGATCGCCGACAGCGCCATCGTCATGTCGCGCATGCTCGATGCGGTGATGATCCGTACCCACCACCACAGCATCCTCACCGAATTTGCGGCCAACTCGCGGGTGCCGGTGATCAACGCCCTGTCCGATGAGTCGCACCCGTGCCAGCTGCTGGCCGACATGCAGACCTTCCTCGAACACCGTGGCTCGATCCAGGGCAAGACCGTGGCCTGGATCGGCGACGGCTACAACATGTGCAACTCCTACATCGAAGCCGCCCAGCAGTTCGACTTCCAGCTGCGCATCGCCTGCCCGGAAGGCTACGAGCCTGATCCACGCTTCCTCGCCCTGGCCGGTGAGCGGGTGCAGATCGTGCGCGACCCCAAGCAAGCGATTGCCGGCGCGCACCTGGTTACCACCGATGTCTGGACTTCCATGGGCCAGGAAGAGGAAACTGCACGGCGCCTGGCGCATTTCGCACCGTATCAGGTCACCCGCGAACTGCTCGACCTGGCTGCACCCGACGCCTTGTTCATGCACTGCCTGCCCGCCCACCGTGGCGAGGAAATCAGCCTGGACCTGCTCGACGACCCACGTTCGGTCGCCTGGGACCAAGCTGAAAACCGCCTGCATGCACAAAAGGCCCTTCTCGAATTTCTTGTCGAACCGGCTTACCACCACGCATGAGTCATCCGTTATTGCTCAACCTGCGCAACCTCGCCTGCGGCTATGGCGACCAGCGCATCGTCCAGAACCTCAATCTGCACCTCAACGCAGGCGACATCGGTTGCCTGCTCGGGTCATCGGGTTGCGGCAAGACCACCACGCTGCGGGCGATTGCCGGCTTCGAGCCGGTGCACGACGGTGAAATCCAGCTCGCTGGCGAAGTCATCTCGCGGGCGGGTTTTACCCTGTCACCAGAGAAGCGCCGGATCGGCATGGTGTTCCAGGACTACGCGCTGTTTCCGCACCTGACCGTCGCGCAAAACATTGCCTTCGGCATCAGCAAGCACTCGCGCCAGGCCGCTGTGGTTGAAGAGATGCTCGAGCTGGTCAAGCTCGTCGGGCTCGGTGGGCGTTACCCGCACGAGCTGTCCGGCGGCCAGCAACAGCGCGTTGCCCTGGCCCGAGCACTGGCGCCGGAGCCGCAACTGCTGTTGCTCGACGAGCCGTTCTCCAACCTTGACGTGGAACTGCGCAGGCGCCTCAGCCATGAGGTGCGCGACATCCTCAAAAGCCGTGGCACCAGCGCCATTCTGGTCACGCATGATCAGGAAGAGGCGTTTGCCGTCAGCGATCATGTCGGCGTGTTCAAGGAAGGTCGGCTGGAGCAGTGGGATACCCCCTACAACCTGTATCACGAACCGCAGACGCCGTTTGTGGCCAGCTTCATCGGGCAGGGCTATTTCATTCGTGGGCAGATGAGCAGCCATGAAGCGGTGACCACCGAGCTCGGCGAGCTGCGTGGCAATCGCGCCTACACCATGGCCGTTGGCAGTTCGGTTGACGTGTTGCTGCGCCCGGACGACATCGTCCATGCGCCAGACAGCGCCCTGCGCGCCAGCGTGGTTGGCAAGAGCTTCCTCGGTGCCTCAACCTTGTATCGCCTGCAGCTGACGACCGGCAGCCAGCTGGAGGCGATCTTCGCCAGCCACATCGATCATCAGGTCGGCCAGGACGTCGGCATTGCAGTGAAGGCCGATCACCTCGTGCTGTTCCCGGTGCCGGGCAGCGTCGCCACCCAGCACGCTCGTCAGGAAAACGGCGTTCGCCGTTACAGCTCGGCGAGCTGAGACACGGCTTGGGACACGATAACGGGTGACGGCAGCATCACCCGGCTTCTCAGCCCCGGCCGATCTCGGCAAATTTCCCTTGGGTATGCTCGGCCAGTACCGCAGCAGCCAATTCGACCTCAAGTCCGCGCCGGCCAGCACTTACGTGAATGGTTGCGAACTGCTGCGCTGATTGATCGATAAAGGTGCGCAGGCGCTTCTTCTGCCCCAGTGGGCTGATCCCGCCGACCAGATACCCCGTGGCCCGCTGCGCCGCCGCGGGGTCAGCCATTTCACACTTCTTGACCCCCGCCGCGTGGGCCAGAGCCTTCAGGTCGAGCGTGCCCACCACCGGCACTACGGCCACCAACAACTCGCCCTTTTCACTGCTGGCGAGCAGCGTCTTGAACACCTGCACAGGATCGATGCCGAGCTTTTCAGCGGCTTCCAGGCCATACGAGGCCGACTTCGGATCATGTTCGTAACTGTGCACGCGGTGTTCAGCGCGGGCTTTTTTCAGCAGGTCGAGAGCGGGGGTCATGCGGGGCTCCGAGCAGAGAAGTTCGGCGGCTACTTTAGGTGAAAAGCCGCGAGCCAGCCAGCTGGTCGGCAAATTGCCAGATGCTGTCGGAATAGTCATAGACCTCGCTGCGGGTCAATTGTGGCTGATCGTTCACTTTCGACCTTTGACATGAGCGTTTCTTGCCTATATTTTTTCGTTTCTGAATAAATGGTGCACTCTTAAAGTGCGCTTTCGCTTATCCGCCCGGGGTCAATGGGATCGACTCTGGGCCTTGCTGTCGAGCGCTCAGCGCCTCACAACAACAAGAACCGAGGTCATACATGACGACTGCACTACGCGAACCCACCCTTCGGGGCCAATGCATGGCCGAGTTTTTCGGCACTGCGCTACTGATATTTTTCGGCACCGGTTGCGTCGCCGCGCTCAAGGTCGCGGGCGCCAGCTTCGGCCTGTGGGAAATCAGCATTATCTGGGGGGTCGGCGTGAGCATGGCGATCTACCTCACAGCCGGTGTATCCGGCGCCCATCTGAACCCGGCAGTGAGCATCGCCCTAAGCCTGTTCGCCGGTTTCGAAAAGCGCAAACTGCCGTTCTACATCCTCGCCCAGGTAGCTGGCGCCTTCTGTGCCGCCGCGCTGGTGTACAGCCTGTACAGCACGCTGTTCTTCGATTACGAACAATCCCACGCCATGGTCCGCGGCAGCCAGGCCAGCCTGGAGCTGGCGTCGGTGTTTTCCACCTATGCGCACCCGGCGCTGTCGATCGGCCAGGCGTTTCTGGTTGAAATGATCATCACCGCGATCCTGATGGCAGTGATCATGGCCTTGACCGACGACAACAATGGCCTGCCGCGCGGGGCCATGGCACCGCTGCTGATCGGCTTGCTGATCGCGGTTATTGGCAGCGCCATGGGCCCGCTGACCGGCTTTGCGATGAACCCTGCCCGAGATTTTGGTCCAAAGCTGATGACGTTCCTGGCAGGCTGGGGTGATATCGCCTTCACTGGCGGGCGTGACATTCCGTATTTCCTGATTCCGATATTCGCGCCCATTGTGGGTGCATGCCTGGGCGCCGCCGCCTACCGTGGCCTGATCGCCCGCAACTTGCCCACCGCGCAGGTTGCACTCGGGCAAACAGACGATAATTCCCAGAGCGATGCGCGGGCCTCCTGACCGGAGAGCCGCTGCCGACAGCCAGGCACAGCGCCTGGCCTCCCCCTATTTTGTGCAAGGCCACTGACATGACAGACACCCAGGACAAGAACTACATCATCGCCCTGGACCAGGGCACCACCAGTTCGCGAGCGATCATCTTCGACCGTGACGCAAACGTGGTGGGCACCTCCCAGCGTGAGTTCGTCCAGCATTATCCGCAGGCTGGCTGGGTCGAGCATGACCCGATGGAAATCTTCGCCACCCAGAGCGCGACCATGGTCGAGGCCCTGGCCCAGGCCAGCATCAGCCACGCCCAGGTCGCCGCCATCGGCATCACCAACCAGCGTGAAACCACTGTGGTGTGGGACAAGGAAAGCGGCCGCCCGGTGTACAACGCCATCGTCTGGCAGTGCCGGCGCAGTACCGAGATCTGCGCCCAGCTCAAGCGCGATGGCCATGAAGACTACATCCGCGAAACCACCGGTCTGGTCACCGACCCGTACTTCTCCGGGACCAAGCTGAAGTGGATCCTGGACAACGTCGAAGGGGTGCGCGAGCGCGCCGAGCGTGGTGAATTGCTGTTCGGCACCATCGATACCTGGCTGATCTGGAAATTCACCGGCGGCAAGGTACATGTCACCGACTACACCAACGCCTCGCGTACCTTGATGTTCAACATCCACACGTTGCAGTGGGATGAAAAGATGCTCGAGCTGCTCGGTGTGCCACGCCAGATGCTGCCAGAGGTGCGCGGCTCCTCCGAGGTGTATGGCCAGACCAAGAGCGGCATCGACATCGCCGGTATCGCCGGCGACCAGCAATCGGCGCTGTTCGGCCAGATGTGCGTCGAGCCAGGCCAGGCCAAGAACACCTATGGCACCGGCTGCTTCCTGCTGATGAACACCGGCGACAAGGCGGTCAGCTCCTCCCACGGCCTGCTCACCACCATCGCTTGCGGCTCCCGTGGCGAAGTCGCCTACGCGCTGGAAGGCGCAGTGTTCAACGGCGGCTCGACCGTGCAGTGGCTGCGCGATGAACTGAAGATCGTCAACGATGCGCTCGACACCGAGTACTTCGCCAGCAAGGTCAAGGACAGCAACGGTGTCTATCTGGTGCCGGCCTTCACCGGGCTGGGCGCGCCCTACTGGGACCCGTACGCACGCGGCGCACTGTTCGGCCTGACCCGCGGGGTCAAGGTCGATCACATCATCCGCGCCGCACTGGAGTCGATCGCCTACCAGACCCGCGACGTCCTCGATGCCATGCAGCAGGACTGCGGCCAGCGCCTGAGCGAACTGCGCGTGGATGGCGGCGCGGTGGCCAACAACTTCCTCATGCAGTTCCAGGCCGACATCCTCGGCAGCTGTGTCGAGCGGCCGAAGATGCGCGAAACCACCGCCCTCGGCGCGGCCTACCTGGCCGGGCTGGCCAGCGGCTTCTGGAGCAGTCTGGATGAGCTGCGCGACAAGGCTATCATCGAGCGCGAGTTCAGCCCGCAGCTGGATGAAGCGCAGAAAGAGAAGCTCTATGCCGGCTGGCAGAAAGCGGTCGAGCGTACCCGTGACTGGGAAGATCACGACGCCTGATTGAAACTGTAGCGTTTCAGGCCCTGCCCGCGCTTCGGTCGCCATGTTCAGCACATGGCGACCGACTTGTTTGTACTGCGCGCACTGGCTGTCATCCCTTTCCTACGGCATCATTGCAGCATTTGTCCGGCAGCCCCCAAGGACCGCCCATGAATCTGCCTCCGCGCCAACAACAAATCCTCGAACTGGTGCGCGAACGCGGCTACGTCAGTATCGAAGAAATGGCCCAGCTGTTCGTCGTTACCCCGCAAACCATTCGCCGCGATATCAACCAGCTTGCCGAGAGCAACCTGCTGCGGCGCTACCATGGCGGCGCGGCGTATGACTCGAGCATCGAAAACACCGCCTACGCCATGCGCGCCGACCAGATGCGCGACGAGAAACAGCGCATCGCCGAAGCCGTGGCCCGGCAGATCCCGGACCATGCCTCGGTATTCATCAACATCGGCACCACCACCGAGTCGATTGCCCGCGCCCTGCTCAATCACAATCACCTCAAGGTCGTTACCAACAACCTGCACGTCGCGTCGATCCTCAGTGCCAAGGATGACTTCGAAGTGCTGGTCGCTGGCGGCACGGTGCGCCGTGACGGCGGCGTGGTCGGCCAGGCGAGTGTCGACTTCATCAGCCAGTTCAAGGTCGACTTCGCTCTGGTCGGCATCAGCGGTATCGATGAAGACGGCAGCCTGCTCGACTTCGACTACCAGGAAGTGCGCGTCTCCCAGGCGATCATCGCCAACGCACGCCAGGTCATCCTTGCCGCCGACTCAAGCAAGTACGGCCGCAACGCCATGGTCCGCCTCGGCTCGATCAATCTGGTCGACTGCCTGGTGACGGACCTCGCCCCTTCGCCTGAACTGAACCAGCTGCTCACTGAGCACAAGGTCCGCCTCGAAGTGGTGTGACACAGCGCGCGGGACCATCCCGCGCCTTACTGCTGAAAATGTTCACAAATGTTCACTTTCTTGCCATCCGATCAGTTATTTCTATCAATACTGACTGGTGATAGCCGTTCTGTTGCGCTAGTATTTTCGGAAACGAACATCAATGTTCATATTCGATATGAACAGCCTTCAGGAGGCCTTGCCCGTGTCCCAGCCCGTTTCGCCCCAGCCCGCCCTCGCCGACTGTTACGATCTCGTTGTGATCGGCGGCGGTATCAATGGTGCAGGTATTGCCGCTGACGCTGCCGGGCGTGGGCTGAAGGTGTTGCTGTGCGAAAAGGACGACCTGGCCCAACACACTTCTTCGGCCAGCAGCAAGCTGATCCACGGTGGCCTGCGCTACCTCGAGCACTATGAATTCCGCCTGGTGCGGGAAGCCCTGGCCGAGCGGGAAGTACTCCTGGCCAAGGCCCCACACATCGTCAAGCCCATGCGTTTCGTGCTGCCGCATCGCCCACACCTGCGCCCGGCCTGGATGATCCGCGCTGGCCTGTTCCTGTATGACCACCTGGGCAAACGCAAGCGCCTGGGCGCCTCGCGCAGCTTGCGCTTCGGTCCGGGCAACCCGCTCAAGCCTGAGATCACCCGCGGCTTCGAATATGCCGACTGCGCCGTGGACGATGCGCGCCTGGTGGTGCTCAATGCCATGGCCGCTCGCGAGAATGGCGCCGATATCCTTACCCACACCCGCTGCCTGCGTGCCGAACGCGTGGCAGATCTGTGGCAGGTCGAACTCCAGCACAGCGACGGCGCCGTGCAGACCATCCGCGCCCGCGCGCTGGTCAATGCCGCAGGCCCGTGGGTGGCGAAGTTCATCAAGGATGATCTCAAGCTGGACGCACCCTACGGTATCCGTCTGATCCAGGGCAGCCATATCATCGTGCCGCGGCTGTACGAAGGTGAGCATGCGTACATCCTGCAGAACGAAGACCAACGTATCGTCTTCGCCATTCCCTACCTGGAGCGCTTAACCCTGATCGGCACCACCGACCGCGAATACCAGGGCGACCCGGCCCAGGTATCGATCACCGAGGGGGAGACCGATTACCTGCTCAACGTGGTCAACCAGCACTTCAATCACACGCTGAGCCGTGCCGACATCCTGCACACCTATTCCGGCGTACGCCCACTGTGCAACGACGAGTCGGACAACCCTTCGGCGGTGACCCGTGACTACACCCTGGCCTTGTCGGCCAGTGAAGGTCAGGCGCCGCTGCTGTCGGTGTTTGGTGGCAAGCTGACCACCTACCGCAAGCTGGCCGAATCGGCCATGGCTGAACTCAAGCCGTTCTTCACCCAGATGCGTGGCAGCTGGACCGCCAGCGCAGCATTGCCTGGCGGCGAAGACATGACCACGGCATCTGCACTGGCCGATGCCGTGCTGGCGCGCCATGACTGGTTGCCGGTGGATATCGCCCGGCGCTGGGCCGTGACCTACGGTAGCCGTGTCTGGCGCTTGCTCGACGGCGTGCAAGGGCCACAGGACCTCGGCCAGGCCATCGGTGGCGGGTTGTTCACGCGCGAGGTCGACTACCTCTGCGCAACCGAGTGGGCGACCAGCAGTGCGGACATCCTTTGGCGCCGGACCAAGCTCGGCCTGTTCACCACTGCCACCGAACAGCAGGCGCTGGCCGATTACCTGCAGCAGACCCGGGCCAACCGTAGCCAGGTCCAGGCCGCCTGACGGGCATTGACGAAGCGCCGTCGTGCGCGAGGGGCCCACCCTCGCGCACGGCTGCCCTCGCGCCGTGCTCAAGCCATGGGCCAGCCTGGATAACACCAGAAGCAAGCGATCTCTTGCAATGGTCAGATCTCCCGCCCGTACGCCTCCTTTGCCAACTCAAGGTACAACGCCCGCTCCTGGGCAATAAGCGCCTCCATCAGTGCCGCGGCACGCTCAAGATAGACCTGCTCGCCAGACTCGCCGGCCTGACGCTCGTACTCCTCCAACTGCTCATGAAACGGCGCAGCCAAGGCTTCGAAACGATCGGGATAGCGATTGCGCACATACCCTTGCCAGAACTCGCGCTGCGCCAGCGCATTACTCAGTACCTCAATGTTTTCACCTGCGATGACTGCAGTGCCTGCACGCATGACCCGTGTGCGCGACACACCACTGTGTTCCAGGTAATGCATTTGCCGGGGTTGGGCTGGCAGGTCCAGCCTGTCAGCCAACTGCACGCGGTAGGCAAGGTAGACCTCTATGTCATCGACAGAGGCATACGGGTCCTGGCGCATTTCCTGGATATGTCGGGCGGCAATGCTGTCCACCTGGTCCAGACGGTAGAGCGAGCGGCCCAGGCGCAACAAGGTCGCCTCGGCTCGCTCAGCCTCCTCACCCGCGCTCAAGGCGATATGAGCCCTGACCTCGAGCTGGCTAAGAATCAGCAGCAGCCGATCCTCACAGGTACCACGGCCTTGCGTCTGCCAGAACACAGCCTCGCGTACATCGGTGTTGTGCGCGCACAGCTCGAGGATCCGCCACACCCTTGCGCGGTAGTAGCGCGGATGATCGACAAAGTCGTCAGAGCCGGCAAAATCCGCGAGGAAACGAAACAGATCGGCAGATTCCGGTTGTTCTGACAACGCCGACCAGAGCTGCATGCGTTGGATTCGGGTGGACTCTGGTGGGCTGCCCATCCATCGGTCCTGAAGGTTGGCGTCGGCAATCGCATGATGGTAGGAGTGGCGGCGAGAGGGATCACTGGTGCGTGCGAGCAGCGCCTCACTCGCCTCATTCAGTGGATTATCATGCAACGACAGCCGCTGCAGTCGGTCATTCAGGATGCGTAAATCACCAGAGACCTGGCGAATCTGATTCTCGCGCAGATCCACCAGCCCTCGCCAAGGCACCTGGGTATCCCTCGGCACGCCTTGCACGCCGGTCGCACGCAAGGATACCTCGCGCAAATGACGTAAACCTGAAAGATCGGGCACCTGACCCAGCGGGTTATAGTTCAGATCGAGCTGTTGCAGCATTGCAAGGCCGGAGAGCCTGCGGCGCCCTTCGAGATCTACGGTAATCTGGTTTCCCGCCAATCGCAGCGTGCGCAGCTCGGTAAGCCGCTCGAGGCCAACCGGCAGGGTAGTCAGCTGATTATCCCGCAGGTCGAGCTCCCGCACAGGCGTGAACCTGCGCAGAAAATCCTCGTCAATTTGCTCAAGACTCATATTGCGCAGCGTCAGCCGCCGGACATGGCCGAACTCGATGTCTGCCGGCAACCTCGGCAGGCTGCCCACATGCTCGCCATCGATATGCAGCACGAAGTCATCACTGGCGAGGCCGGCCGTCTTGCGCCGCCAGGCGCGACGGATCTGATTGGCAACACGTTGTCGCCTCAGCCCGTCCATGAAGCTCACGCGCTGACGTTGCCAGGCGTCGAGCGCCTCGCGTAATTCTTGTAATTGATTCTGTAGCCTGCTGAGGTGCTCCCAGAGCCCGACCCGACGGTCGCTGAGGTCGCGCAGATAGGCGTCCAGCTGCGCGTCGGTCAAGGTCGGAAAAATGTCATGAATACCGCGGCGTATGGCCTGCCGGCTGCTTTCCCCTCCGCCACTCAGCGCATAACCGATACGCCCGTCAGCCATGCGCTGCGGTGGGCGCAAGCGCTCTGCGATAGGCGCTAGCCTCATCAGCTTGGCGGTTTTCTGCCGATCTGCGCAGGCCTGACGAGAAAGCAGTTCACCCAGATCCTTGGCAGTCTCCACGCCAGCGCCGAGGGTCGTTTTCTGGCTCTCGTCCAGAATCAGCATCAAACAGGGCAACAGGCCCTGGCCAGGCACCGTCGAGGAGGCCCCAAGCAACTGATAACCCTGATCGGTCTGAATGATGCAGCGGGTCTCTGCTGCGCCGTCTACACCCATCGCAGCCAGCAACCGACCGTTTGCCTCTCCAAGGCGCAATTCAATGCGCACCGATTGTGGCCAAGGGGCCAGTTCATTGATCCATTCCAGGACTAATCGCTGGGTATCGAAAGTGACCGCGCCTTCGTGCTCGAAACCCATCAATGCGCGGTCCAGGCGACTCTCCTGCAAGAACCAGCGTACGCGCTCAGCCACTGCCAAAGGTACCCTGCCATCGGCCAGCAACGCTTTGAGCTGCTCACCGGTGGAACGCTTGAGGATGTACTCAGCGCCGCGAACGGACAGACCCGGGAATACCCTGATCAGTAACGCGCCAGCAGCAGAGGGCGCGTCTTGTCGGCTGGCCAGCTCACGGGCGAGCGCTGCACCCCGGATGCGAGGGTCAAGCACATGACACTCGTAGCGAGCATGGGCGTCAAGCAGACGAGCCGGCGCAGGCGCCTCTTGCAGGTGCAGATGGCGCAACTGATCCGGCGTAAACCCGGTGATGCGAAGTAGGGTATCAGCGGCTTGGTCAGAGGTTTGCGCCATATCTCCCCCAAACCGGCGCAGAAGCTGACCGCCGCTCTCTAGGTGATGCGCCGAAGCCGCTAGCTGTGCCAGCCTGCACCGGCCTTCGCCCTCGTGCAGGGGTGTGAGCGCATCGACAAACGGCACCCGCTCCAGCACCCGGCCCACGCCCACGACACCGACGCCCACCACAGCGCCGACAGCCAGGTTCTGCGCCACGCCAAACAGGTGATCCAGCGCCCCCTGCCGATCGCCTATCTGCCAATCGGCATAACCTTTGTACACTTCACTGACGATGTCCACCGCTGCCACAGCGAACATGACCTCGCCCAATATCGGAACAAACAGCGCAGCCAAGTTGAGCGCATCGAGGCCTGCACTTTTGAGCGCCTCAAGCCGCTGATGGCGCTCCATCGCCGTCTCGTCGGCGGTCGGGACCGCCAGGATTCTTGCATCATCCAGCATCTTGTCGTTTTGCAAGCCACGCATATAGGCGAACAAGGGTGCATCAATCGGCATATTGCGCCCATCCAGCACCACTGGAGCCTGCGCACTGCTCGCTTCGATCAGGCGCTGCAGGGTTGCCGTGAAATTCGGTCGATCACGCTCACTGATAAAGCGGCTGAAAAATGAACGGTAGTGAGGCGCCCGCAGCCGTTTCGCCAACGACAGGTACAACGCATCCCAGGAGGCGTACCTCGTCACAGGCCGATAAGGGTCCTGGGGTACCCAGCTGATGATCCCCAACAGCGGCCCGTCAGGCCGCTCGCGCATCTCAAGCGTGACGACGCCATGGATGCGCTTGCCGAGCAAATATATCTGACGAGGGGTGACAACACCTTCTACTGCCGGCACCACAGGCTTGCTGGCAAATACCGGCAGCAAGCGCAGGTAATCATATTCGTCCAGCTCGCCCTTGACCCTGGCCAAGCGTACTGCGACATCCAGTTTCGCGCGCAGGCTCTCTTCGAACATACGTTCCACCGCTAGGCGGGCAAAGTCTTGCGGCGCAGGGGGGCGGCTTTTCGGAAACAGTTGCGAGTGCAACATCTGCTGGTACTGACCGCCGATATCCAGCGCCCTGCAGCAGCGGGCAAACGCCTCGAACGCGAGCGGTAACCTGATGCCGTCAGCGTCCCGCAGATAGGCTCGTCGATGGAGTGAAGGGAAGGTCTCGCTTTCATGAAAGTTGTGCAGCGCTGCCGTCAGCAACGGTTGCACGCTATGCAGTGTCCTCCACGGCGTATGCAGGCGGGGGGCTGCGCTTGGCATAGGCACGTCATCCTCGATGTAGACCTGCATGCCTCGCACATCGACCTCGGCAAGGCCATTGTCCCGCAACGCCTGTTCGAGCAGCGGCGAAGCAAAAGCTTCCAGACTGGGTATGGCTGCCAACCTGCTCTTGACGGTCTGCGCAACCGCCTGTTGCGTACGCACCGCCCTGTGCAAGGTCACAAGCAGATCGACATCGGCGTTTTTCAGCCAGTAAGGTAGCTTGCCGGCGATGAAGGCATCGACGGAATCGGCGGGGATCGGGATGACGGACATGGCAAGAGCTCCTGATAATGAGGCAGCAAGCTCAACAGTTGCCTTTCATGTGCAGGTGTTACTTAAAGCTGGCGCCGAGTGTGCCGCCCCACCCCCGTTCGGATGGCCGAACACCGCCCACCCACTCATTCGGAAATCCGACCACGGGTTAATCCGCAAAAAAATTCACACAGGGTTCATGCCCAGGCTTTTCGGGGGGTTATGATCATTTGCAGGGCTTGGCACGACTCATGCTCTACACTCTGAACCCGAATGCTCACCGCTTCATGTGGTATTCGTTGAACGAAAGAGTCCGCCAACGGCTCCATAAAAAAAACAAACATGTCGAGGAAAATTTGATGCGTATCGTTCGTCAATTGCTGGGCGCCGCCATCGCGGCTGCTGTTATCGCTTCGCCGGCCATGGCTGCAGAGCTGACCGGCACCCTGAAGAAGATCAATGACTCGGGCACCATCACCCTGGGCCACCGCGACGGTTCCATTCCGTTTTCCTACATTGCTGATGCCTCGGGCAAACCGGTCGGCTACTCTCACGACATTCAACTGGCCATCGTCGAGCACCTGAAAAAAGAGCTCAACAAGCCGGATCTGAAAGCCAGGTACAACCTGGTTACTTCCCAGACGCGTATCCCGCTGGTGCAGAACGGCACCGTCGATGTCGAGTGTGGCTCGACCACCAACAACGTCGAGCGCCAGCAGCAGGTCGACTTCTCGGTAGGCATCTTCGAGGTGGGTACCCGCCTGCTGTCGAAAAAAGATTCCTCCTATAAGGATTTCGCTGACCTGAAAGGCAAGAACGTGGTGACCACTGCGGGTACCACTTCCGAACGCATCCTCAAGGCAATGAACGCCGACAAGCAGATGGGCATGAACGTGATTTCCGCGAAGGACCACGGCGAAGCCTTCCAGATGCTCGAATCCAGCCGTGCAGTCGCCTTCATGATGGATGACGCGCTGCTCGCCGGTGAAATGGCCAAGGCCAAGAATCCAAACCTCTGGGCCGTGACCGGCACCCCGCAATCCTACGAAATCTACGGCTGCATGGTGCGCAAGGGTGATGCACCGTTCAAGAAAGCCGTCGATGATGCGATCGTTGCGCTGTACAAGTCGGGCGAGATCAACAAGATCTACGACAAATGGTTCACCCAGCCAGTCCCACCAAAAGGCCTGAACCTGAACTTCCCGATGAGCGATGAGCTGAAAGAGCTGATTGCCAATCCTACCGATAAAGCGGCAGACGAAAAGAAGTCCTGACCCGCAGCTAGTTAGTGTCTAACCTTTCATCCGAGGGCGCTCGCGCCCTTGGATGTTCGAAGGTGCCCGTGAAACAACGATCCGAGGGGAAATCCCGATGAATTACAACTGGGACTGGGGCGTGTTCTTCAAGTCCACTGGCGTCGGCAGCGAAACTTACCTGGACTGGTACATCACCGGCCTGGGCTGGACCATCGCCATTGCCATCTGCGCCTGGATCATTGCCTTGCTGCTGGGCTCGCTGCTCGGCGTTATGCGCACCGTACCGAACAGGCTGGTATCAGGGATCGCTACCGCCTACGTCGAATTGTTCCGCAACGTGCCGCTGCTGGTGCAGCTGTTCATCTGGTACTTCCTGATCCCTGACCTGTTGCCCGAAGGCTTGCAGGAATGGTTCAAGCAAGACCTCAACCCGACTACCTCGGCATTGATCAGTGTGATCATCTGCCTTGGCCTGTTCACCGCAGCGCGAGTCTGCGAACAGGTGCGTACCGGTATCCAGGCACTGCCACGCGGGCAGGAATCTGCCGCTCGGGCAATGGGCTTCAGCCTGGCCCAGATCTACCGCAACGTACTGCTGCCGCAAGCGTACCGGATCATCATTCCGCCGCTTACCTCTGAATTTCTCAACGTCTTCAAGAACTCCTCGGTCGCCTCATTGATCGGCCTGATGGAGCTGTTGGCGCAAACCAAACAGACCGCTGAATTCTCGGCCAACCTGTTTGAGGCCTTCACCCTGGCCACCTTGATCTACTTCACCCTGAACATGGGCCTGATGCTGCTGATGCGCATGGTCGAGAAGAAAGTGGCCGTACCTGGCCTGATTTCCGTAGGAGGCAAGTGATGGAACTGGACTTCTCGGACATCATCCCCGCGCTGCCGGGCCTGTGGAACGGCATGCTGATGACCCTGCAACTGATGGTCATGGGTGTGGTCGGCGGTATTGCCCTGGGCACCGTGCTGGCGCTGATGCGGTTGTCATCGAGCAAGCTGATGGCAAACATTGCCGGCGCCTACGTCAACTACTTCCGCTCGATCCCGCTGCTGCTGGTGATCACCTGGTTCTACCTGGCAGTGCCGTTCGTGCTGCGCTGGATCACCGGCGAAGACACACCAATCGGTGCGTTCACCTCGTGCGTCGTGGCCTTCATGATGTTCGAAGCGGCATACTTCTGCGAAATCGTCCGCGCCGGTGTGCAGTCGATTGCCAAAGGCCAGATGGGCGCTGCCCAGGCGCTGGGCATGACCTATGGCCAGACCATGCGCCTGATCATCCTGCCGCAGGCGTTTCGCAAGATGACCCCACTGCTGCTGCAGCAGAGCATCATCCTGTTCCAGGACACTTCGCTGGTTTACACCGTAGGCCTGGTCGACTTCCTCAACTCGGCCCGTGCCAGTGGCGACATTGTCGGCCGCGCGAATGAATTCCTGCTCTTCGCCGGTCTCGTCTACTTCATTATCAGCTTCTCCGCTTCATGGCTGGTCAAGCGCCTGCAAAAAAGGATCACCGTATGATTTCCATCAAGAACGTCAACAAGTGGTACGGCGACTTCCAGGTGCTCACCGACTGCACCACCGATGTCAAAAAGGGTGAAGTGGTCGTGGTCTGCGGGCCTTCCGGCTCGGGCAAGTCGACCCTGATCAAGTGCGTCAACGCGCTGGAGCCGTTCCAGAAGGGTGACATCGTCGTCGATGGCACCTCGATCTCCGACCCGAAGACCAACCTGCCCAAGCTGCGCTCGCGAGTCGGCATGGTGTTCCAGCACTTCGAGCTGTTCCCGCACCTGACCATTACCGAGAACCTGACCATCGCGCAGATCAAGGTGCTTAGCCGCAGCAAGGAAGAAGCCACCAAGAAAGGCCTGGCCCTGCTTGAGCGCGTTGGCCTGTCAGCCCACGCCCACAAGCACCCTGGCCAGCTCTCCGGCGGTCAGCAGCAACGTGTGGCGATTGCCCGCGCCCTGTCGATGGACCCGATCGTCATGCTGTTCGACGAACCAACCTCGGCACTTGACCCGGAAATGGTCAGCGAAGTGCTCGACGTAATGGTCCAGCTTGCCCACGAAGGCATGACCATGATGTGCGTGACCCACGAGATGGGCTTTGCTCGCAAAGTGGCCGATCGGGTTATCTTCATGGACAAGGGCAACATCGTCGAAGACTGCACCAAAGACGAATTCTTCGGTGATCAGACCGCCCGCGACCAGCGCACTCAGCACTTCCTCAGTAAAATTCTGCAACACTAAGCCGGCCGCAGCGCCCCTGGTTCGGTCCGATCCGGGCTGGGGGTGCTGGTCGTGACAAGGCCACTGTGATGAAATGCGACCCCTCGCTCCTGCGCCCTGCCCTGCCTGCCGTGAAATCCCGTCTGATCCGCCAACTGCTGTTACCACCTCTGATCATCCTGCTGATGGTCGGCCTGGGCCTGATCGGCTACGTACTCAGTGACAACAGCGGTATTCGTATTCTCAGCGAAAACGGCGAACGGCAACTCGAGCTGCACGCGCGCACAGTCGAGAGTGAAATCAGCAAGTACACCTATCTGCCGAGCCTGCTTGAGCTGGAAGACAGCGTATCGCAACTGCTCAGCGAGCCTGAGGGCGGTGCGCGGCAGAGCGTCAACGAATACCTTGAAGGGCTCAACCGTCGTAGCCGCAGCCGGGCCATCTTCGTCCTCGATACCAGTGGCCGAGTCCAGGCGACCAGCAACTGGCGCGACGCTGATTCATTTCTGGGTGAAGACCTGTCTTTCCGTGCCTATTTCCAGGACGCGGTGCGGGGCGAGCCTGGGCGTTTCTACGGCATCGGCAGCACCACCGGCGAAGCCGGCTACTACCTGGCTCACGGCCTGGAAGAGCACGGCAAGATCATCGGCGTGGCCGTGATCAAGGTCCGCCTGGACACCCTCGAAGAGCGCTGGCAGCGTGCCCGCCTCGAAGCTTTTGTCAGTGATGAAAACGGCATCATCATCCTTTCCAGCGACCCAGCGAGGCGGCTCAAGGCAGTCCGTGCACTGAGTCCGCAGACTAAAGAACGCCTGGCGCGCAGCCTGCAATACTACTGGTGGCCACTGAACGAGCTGGAGCCGCTGGCCCGCGAAACCCTCGCCGATGGCGTCGAGAAACTGACCTTCCCGGCCAATAGCGAAACCGCCCAGGGCAAACTGCACGAGGTCACCTACCTGGCGCAGACCCGTCGCCTGGCTGATACGCCGTGGCACTTCACCCTGCTCACGCCACTGCAGGACCTGCGCCGCGAGTCGATGATCCAGGGCGTGCTGGTCGCGGTGGCCTTCGCCTTGCTGACTATCCTTGGCATTGCCTGGAACGAACGGCGCAAGGTCATCGCCACGCGCCTGGCCGCACGTGAGGCGCTGGAAGAAGCCAACAGCCACCTTGAACGCAAGATTGCCGAGCGCACGGCGGACCTGCGCGCCAGCAACGAACGCCTCAAGGGCCAGATTCGCGAGCGCCGGCATGCCGAACAGACCCTGCGCCAGGCGCAGGACGAGCTGGTCCAGGCCGGCAAGCTGGCGGCCATCGGGCAGATGTCGACCAGCATCGCCCACGAACTCAACCAACCGCTGGCAGCGCTGCGCACGCTGTCGGGCAATACCGTGCGTTTCCTTGAACGCGGCGCACTGGAAACTGCCAGTGCCAACCTGCAGACCATCAACGGCCTGATCGACCGCATGGGGCGGATCACCGCCAGCCTGCGCTCGTTCGCCCGCCGCGCCGATGACGGTGGCCAGGCTTCGCTGGCACAGGCCGTGGATGCCAGCCTGCAGGTCTTGGCCAACCGGATTGCCGGCAGCCATGTGCAACTGCACAATCTGTACGAGGATCAATTGCTGGCCATCGATCAGACCCGCCTCGAGCAGATTCTGGTCAACCTTATCGGCAACGCGCTGGACGCCATGGCCAGCCAGCCGCAGCCGCAGCTGTGGCTGGAAGGTGAACTCCAGGCCGACAAATACCGGTTGCTGGTGCGCGACAATGGTCACGGTATCGATGACGATACGCGCAAGCACCTGTTCGAGCCGTTTTTCACGACCAAACCGGGCGAACACGGCCTAGGCCTGGGTCTGACCTTGTCGGCAAGCCTCGCCGCTGCCGCCAAAGGTTCACTCAGCGTCGAGCACCCCGCCAGCGGCGGTACGGCGTTCGTCCTCGCCCTGCCGCTGGCCAACGCCCCCACAGAACCGCCACAGCAGCCATGAGCGAAGGGTCCCCATGAACCAAGCACCCTTGACCGTCCTGATCGTCGAAGATGACCCGCATGTACTGCTCGGCTGCCAGCAGGCGCTGGCTCTGGAAGACATCGCCTGCGAAGGCGTGGGCAGCGCCGAGCTTGCCCTGGAGCGCATCGGCGACGACTTCGCCGGCATCGTGGTTAGCGACATCCGTCTGCCCGGCATCGATGGCCTGGAGCTGCTGAGCCGGCTCAAGGCCCGTGACCGCGGCCTGCCGGTGGTGCTGATCACCGGCCACGGCGACATCGACATGGCTGTCGGCGCAATGCGCAACGGCGCCTACGACTTCATGGAAAAACCGTTTTCGCCCGAGCGTCTGGTCGAAGTGGTACGCAGGGCCCTGGAACAACGCGGCCTGGCCCGCGAGGTGGTGTCATTGCGCCGCCAGTTGGCCAGCCAGAGTACGCTGGAGGGCCGCATCATCGGCCGCTCGCCGGCCATGCAGGAGCTGCGCGAACTGATCGCCAATGTCGCCGACACCTCGGCCAATGTGTTGATCGAAGGTGAGACCGGCACCGGCAAGGAACTGGTCGCCCGCTGCCTGCACGACTTCAGCCGGCGCCAGGCGCAACCGTTCGTCGCGCTCAACTGCGGCGGGTTCCCGGAGAACCTCTTCGAAAGTGAAATTTTCGGCCACGAGGCCAATGCCTTCACCGGTGCTGGCAAGCGCCGCATTGGCAAGATCGAGCATGCCAACGGCGGTACGTTGTTCCTCGACGAAGTCGAGAGCATGCCGATCAACCTGCAGATCAAGCTGCTGCGCGTACTGCAGGAGCGGACCCTGGAACGGCTGGGCTCGAACCAGAGCATTGCAGTGGATTGCCGCCTGATTGCCGCGACCAAGTCTGATCTGAATGCGTTAGGCCAGAGCGGCCAGTTCCGCAGCGACCTGTATTACCGGCTCAATGTGGTTACCCTTGAGCTGCCGCCGCTGCGCGAACGACGTGAGGATATCCTGCAGTTGTTCGAGCACTTTCTACAGCAATCGGCGCTGCGCTTTGACCGCGAAACACCTGAGCTGGACAGCCACACCCTGTCGCGGTTGATGTCCCACGACTGGCCAGGCAACGTTCGCGAGCTGCGCAACGTCGCCGAACGCTATGCGCTTGGCTTGCCGACATTCAAGAAAACCGCCAGCGGCGGCGCCAGCCAAGGCCTGGGTTTTGCCGAAGCGGTGGAGGCATTCGAGCGCAACCTGCTCAGTGATGCGCTGCAACGCAGCGGCGGCAACTTGAGCCAGGCCAGCCTGGAGCTGGGCATGGCCAAGACCACGCTGTTCGACAAGGTGAAAAAATACGGCCTCGGCTGACCTCAATCGCTACGGTGAAACTCTGTGGACCTGATATTGAAAGCGGCACTCGGCGCGGGTGTGGTGATTCTTCTGGCAATCCTGTCAAAGACCCGCAATTACTACATTGCCGGGCTGGTGCCGCTGTTTCCGACCTTTGCCCTGATCGCTCACTACATTGTCGGCAAGGGCCGCTCGATCGAGGACCTGAAAACCACCATCGTATTCGGCATGTGGTCGATCATCCCCTACTTCGTCTATCTGCTGACGCTGTATGTGCTGGTCGAGCGCATGCGCCTGGAGGCATCGCTGGCGCTGGCCACGCTGGCCTGGCTGATCGCCGCGACCTTGCTGGTGACCGTATGGGTGCGCCTGCACTGAGCACTCCTCGCTATTACAGTGTGGCGAGGTGAGAGGGTTTCTCACGCTGGGCTTTCAGGTATGGCAAGACCGCGCCCAGCAGAGGCGCCTTGAACGGCGCTTGAAAACGATGCGCAAGCCCCGGAATCAAGCGCAACTGGCTGCCCTGGATATGCGCCGCCAGGTGCACTCCGTGCATCACCGGTAGCAGCGGGTCTGCGGTACCGTGCACCACCAGCGTCGGCACGCGCAGCTGATTGAGCAGCTCGACTCGGCTCGGCTCAGCCAGAATTGCCAGAATCTGGCGCTTGGCGCCTTGCGGATTGAATGCCCGATCATAGGCCTGCGCCGCCTGTTGAATCAGCTCCTGGCGCTCATCCTGCACCTGCGGGCTGCCCAATGCTGCGAGCATGTCAGCCTGCTGCTCAATGGCCACAGCACGGCTCGGAGCACTGCGCCGCGCCAGCAACTGCAGCAACGCCGCGCTGGGTTGCGGTAGGCCGGCGGCGCCGGAGCTGGACATCACCAGGGTCAGGCTGCGCACCCGCTGCGGCTGCATGGCGGCCATATGCTGGGCAATCATGCCGCCCATGCTCACCCCCAGTACATGAAACTGCTCGATGTGCAGTGCGTCCATCAGTTGCACGCCATCCTCGGCCATATCGGTCAAGCTATAAGGCGCTGATACGCTCAGACCAAGTTTGTAGCGCAGCGCCTCGAACGTCAGGTTGGCCGAGGCCGGCGCTGTATTCCAGCGGGTCAGACCAACGTCGCGATTATCGTAGCGGATCACCCGAAAGCCCTGTCGGCACAGGGCTTCCACGACATCGTCGGGCCAGTGGATCAGTTGACCACCCAGCCCCATCACGAGCAACAGCGCAGGATCTGACGGCGCGCCGACGCTTTGATAGACCATGCTCAGCGCCCCCAGGTCAGCCCGCTGCAGTGCCACACTGGCATCGCAGCGCGCCATGGCAATGGTGCTCGGCGCAGCGCCCCACAGCATCAACACAAACAATAAAAAACGCATCAAGCAACACCAGCACGCAAAGCCCCATTAGTCGGCCAGTCTGATCAACTTGATTGAAAAGCGCTGCCACACTTGCGTGACAATTTGATGAACCCTGCCAGGCGGCCACTCAGGCAACATTAAGACCGCCCGGGCCACACCCGCAGATCGACAAACCGCGCCAACATGAGCCAAACTCACGCACTATCGCGTTTAGCTCCGGAGTTGGTCGTGCTTGAAATTCGTCACCTGAAAACCCTTCATGCACTGCGCGAATCAGACAGCCTGGTCGAGGCCGCCGAGCGCTTGCACCTGACCCAGTCGGCACTTTCGCATCAGTTCAAGGAACTTGAAGAGCGCTTGGGCATGCCGCTGTTCGCGCGCAAGACCAAGCCGATTCGCTTTACCAGCGCTGGCCTGCGCCTGCTGCAACTGGCGGACGCCACCCTGCCCTTGCTGCGCGGTGCCGAACGCGACATCGCGCGGCTGGCCGGTGGTACTGCAGGGCGCCTGCACATGGCGATCGAATGCCACAGCTGCTTCCAATGGTTGATGCCGACCATCGACCAGTTCCGCGATGCCTGGCCGGAAGTCGAACTGGACCTGGCCTCTGGCTTTGCCTTTGCCCCGCTGCCGGCGTTGGCCCGTGGCGATCTCGACCTGGTGGTGACCTCCGACCCGCTCGACCTGGCCGGGATCACTTACGTGCCGCTGTTCACCTACGAGGCAATGCTGGCGGTAGCCAACCAGCATGCGCTGGCGAGCAAGCCGAACATCGTGCCGCAGGATCTGGTCGACCAGACCCTGATCACCTACCCGGTGGAACGTGACCGTCTCGACATCTTTACCCGCTTTCTCGAACCCGCCGACATCGAGCCCGCCGCCATCCGCACCTCGGAGCTGACGGTGATGATGATGCAGCTGGTGGCCAGCGGTCGTGGCGTCTGCGGCATGCCGCACTGGGCCCTGCACGAATACAGCTCGCGCGGCTATGTGAAGGGCAAGCGCTTGGGCGAAAAGGGACTGTTTGCCACGCTCTACGCCGGGGTGCGCACCGACATGCTCGATGCGCCGTACATGCGTGACTTCCTGCTAACCGCCAAGGACACCTCGTTCGCCACCCTTGATGGGGTCAGCGCGGTGCGTTGAGCAACCGGCGGTACAGTGGCAGAATCAGGTCGCGGGTCAGCGGCGCAAGCAGTGGTGCCGACGGCTGCTCGGCGGTCATCCACAGCACTTCTTCGATCTCCGCTGCGGGCGCTACGGTGGTGGCACAGTCGACGCGAAACAGCTCGCACTGAACCTCGAAGCCCGGCTCGTTCGCCGCCGGCGCGCTGAACTGGCCCAGGTACTCGGCCGCAGCGGCATCGATGCGCAGGCCGAGCTCTTCTTCCAGCTCACGGCCCAATGCTGCCAGCGGCGTCTCCCCTGCATCGATCTTGCCGCCTGGCTGCATGAACGCCTGAGTGCCACGCTTGCGCACAAGCAGCGTGCGCCCTTGCGGGTCGATGAGCAGAGCGGCGGCGATGCGGATGATGTTCGGCATGGATAACTCGGGGCAGGATTAAGCCGGCGAGGATAGCCGATCCAACCTCCCCGCGTATCAAGCAAACGCCGCTAGACGAACGGCCCCTTGCCAAGTGCGCGTTCGAGCGCCATAACCAGAACATGAACCTGCCTACCTCGCAGCACCCTGCCCTCGCGCTGTTTCATCCCGCCGTCAGCAGCTGGTTCCGCCAGCGCTTCGCCACGGTTACCGATGCCCAGGCCCGCGCCTGGCCGCTGATTCATGCCGGCCAATCGGTATTGCTGACAGCGCCGACCGGCTCGGGCAAGACCCTCAGCGCTTTTTTGGCAGTACTCGACGAGCTGTTCCGCGAGGGTCTGGCCAATGACGGTCAATTGGCTGAGCAGACTCAGGTCATCTACGTGTCGCCACTCAAGGCACTGTCCAACGACATCCGCCTGAATCTGCAGGCGCCGCTCGAAGGCATCAGCCAGGTGATTCAGGCGCAGGGGCTACAGGCGCCGCAGATCACCACCGCGGTACGCACCGGCGACACCCCGCAAAAAGAGCGCGCAGCGATGCGCCGGCGCGCGCCGCATATTCTGGTGACTACGCCTGAATCACTGTACGTGCTGCTCGGCTCGGCGTCCGGGCGCGCAGGTCTGGGCAGCGTGCACACGGTCATCGTCGACGAGATCCACGCCGTGGCCGGCAACAAGCGTGGTTGCCATCTGGCGCTGACGCTGGAGCGCCTGCAAGCCCTGACCGGCAAGCCATTACGCCGCATCGGCTTATCAGCTACGCAGCGCCCGGTCGAACGCGTGGCGCAATTTCTGGTCGGCCAGCAGCGGCCCTGCGTCATCGTCGATGTCGGCCACGCGCGCCAGCGCGACTTGGCCATAGAGGTGCCGCCGGTGCCGCTCGGCGCGGTGATGGCCAGTGATGCCTGGAACCTGGTCTACGACCGCCTGGCCGAGCTGGCCGGCGCCCATCGCACGACTCTGGTGTTCGTCAATACGCGCCGACTGGCCGAGCGCCTGACTCGCCACCTCGGCGAGCGGCTTGGTCAGCAGGTTGTTGCCGCGCACCATGGCAGCCTGGCCAAGGAGCACCGCCTGCTGGCCGAGCAGCGCCTGAAGGCTGGCGAACTGCAGGTGCTGGTCGCCACCGCATCGCTGGAACTGGGCATCGATATCGGCGAGGTCGAGCTGGTCTGCCAGATCGCGTCGCCGGGCTCGATCGCGGCGTTCATCCAGCGCGTTGGCCGCTCTGGCCACCAGGTCGACGGCACGCCCAAGGGGCGCCTGTTCGCCACCTCGCGCGACGACTTGATCGAATGCGTGGCGCTGCTGGAATGCGTGCGCCGCGGCGAACTGGATGAGCTGCACATACCCAAGGCGCCGCTGGATGTGCTGGCCCAGCAGATCGTTGCCGAAGTCAGCAACCAGCCCTGGTCGGAGCAGGACTTGTTCGATTGTCTGCGCCAGGCCACACCATTTGCCGCGCTGGAGTATGAGCACTATCAGGCGCTGCTGCGCTTGCTTGCCGAAGGCTACAACGGCCGCCTCGGCGTGCGCGGTGCGTATGTTCACCGTGACGCGGTCAGCGGCATGTTGCGCGGCCGCCGCGGTAGCCAGCTGACGGCCTTGACCAGTGGCGGCACCATCCCCGAGAACGCCGACTACAGCGTGCTGCTCGAGCCCCAGGCGCTGAACATCGGCAGCGTCAACGAAGACTTCGCAGTAGAGAGCATCACCGGCGATATCTTCCAGCTCGGCAATGCCTCCTACCGCATCCTACGGGTCGAGGCCGGCAAGGTACGGGTCGAGGATGCGCGCGGGCTCCCGCCGACCATCCCGTTCTGGCTTGGTGAGGCGCCCGGGCGCAGCGATGAACTGTCGGCGGCAGTCGCACGCCTGCAATGCCAACTCGATCAGCAGTTGCAAGCCAGCCAGGGTGCGTTTGAACCGGTCAGCCAGTGGCTGGCAACTACGTACCAGCTAAATGACGCCTGCGTCAGCCAACTGATCGATTATCTGGTGCGCACCTGGCAGGTGCTGGGCGCTTTACCGTCCCAGCAGACGCTGATCATGGAGCGCTTTTTCGATGAGTCCGGCGGTACTCAGCTGATCATCCACTCGCCCTACGGCAGCCGCATCAATCGCGCCTGGGGGCTGGCCCTGCGCAAACGCTTTTGCCGCACTTTCAACTTCGAGCTGCAGGCGGCGGCCAGTGAAGACGCGATCGTGCTGTCGCTGTCTGCTGGCCACAGCTTCGAGCTGGATGCAGTGTGGCGCTATCTCTCGAGCAACAGCGCCGAGGCGATCCTGATCCAGGCGGTGCTCGACGCGCCCCTGTTTGGCGTGCGCTGGCGCTGGATTGCCTCGGTCGCGCTGGCCTTGCCACGCTTTGTCGGCGGGCGCAAGGTGGCTCCGCAAATCCAGCGGATGAAAAGCGAAGACCTGGTCGCAGCAGTATTCCCCGACCAACTGGCCTGCCTGGAAAACATCGCCGGCGAGCGGCAGATTCCTGAGCATCCGCTGGTTGCCCAAACCTTGCACGACTGCCTGCACGAGGCCTTGGACAGCGACGCCTGGCTGGCCCTGCTCAAACGCATGGAAGGCGGCCAGTTACGCCTGATCAGCCGCGACCTGCCGGCACCTTCGCCGTTGGCAGCGGCCATTCTCAATGCCCGGCCCTATGCGTTTCTGGACGATGCACCGCTGGAAGAGCGGCGCACCCAGGCGGTGCTCAACCGGCGCTGGAGCGAGGTCGACAGCGCCGATGATCTCGGCGCGCTGGATGCCGACGCCATCGCCGCGGTGGCCCAGGAAGCATGGCCGCAACCGAGCAACAGCGACGAGATGCACGAGGCGCTGATGAGCTTGGGTTGCATCAGCCAGGCCGAGGCAGCGGCCAATCCGGGCTGGCTGGCGCTGCTGCTGCGGCTGGCCAAGAGCGGTCGCAGCAGCCGTCTGGACGGCCCCGAGCAGCCGCTGTGGGTGGCCCGTGAGCGCTTGAACCTGTTCAACGCGCTGTACCCGCAGGCACTGTTCGAGCCGGCCGTGACCTTGTTACCGGGCTTCGATACACCAGTCGATGCCGACAACGCCCTAGGCGAGCTGCTGCGCTCTCGCCTGAGCGGATGCGGCCCGCAAAGCCGTGAGCAGATAGCCGCATCACTGGGCCTGCCGCCGGCGCAGATCGAGCAGGCCCTGGCCGCCCTTGAACAACAAGGTGTGCTGTTGCGCGGCTATTTCAGTCCAGGCGCGCAGGCGCTGCAGTGGTGTGAGCGACATCTGCTGGCGCGCATCCATCGCTACACGGTCAAGCGGCTGCGCCGGGAGATCGAACCGGTCAGCCTGCAGGACTACATGCGCTTCCTGTTCGACTGGCAACACCTGGCGCAGGACCAGCGTATGCGCGGCCGCGAGGCGCTCGGCGAAATACTCGGCCAACTGCAAGGGTTCCCCGGCGGCGCCGGTGCCTGGGAGGCCGACCTGCTGCCGGCGCGCATCAGCGATTACAGCCCGCAATGGCTGGATGATGCCTGCCGCAGCGGCCAATGGGCCTGGAGCAGGCTGGCGTCGACTGCGGCCAGCAGCACCTTGGCGAGTACGCCACTGGCACTGTTGCCACGCGAGCATCTGAGTCTATGGCGCAGCCTGACCAGTACACCTGAGGTCGCCAGCCTCGGGCCGCGGGCGCAGCGTGTGCATACCGCACTGCAGGCGCATGGGGCGTTGTTTTTCGAGGAGCTCTCACAGGAGGCGCATCTGCTGCCCAGCGAGCTGGAAACCGCATTGCAGGAATTGGTCGGGGCCGGCCTGGTCGGCGCCGACAGTTTCATCGGCTTGCGCTGCCTGATCACACCCGCCGCCAAGCGCAAACCGCGTATCAGCCGGCGTGGTCGGCCACCGTTGTTCAGCGACATGGCTCATGCCGGGCGCTGGGCACTGCTCCGGCGCACCAGCGACGAACCCGCTCACGACCTGCGCCTTGAATACATCGCGCGGGCGCTGCTGCGCCGCTACGGGGTGATCTGCTGGCGTCTGCTGGCGCGTGAATCGGACGCGCTGCCAAGCTGGCGTGAGCTACTGCGCTGCTACCAGCGCCTGGAGGCCCGCGGCGAAATCCGCGGCGGGCGGTTTATTGCCGAGCTGGCCGGCGAACAATTCGCCCTGCCGGACGCAGTCGGGCTGCTGCGCCAGGTCAGGCGCAGGCCGCTGGATGGCGAGCTGGTGCTGATCAGCGGCAGCGATCCACTGAATCTGCTTGGCACCCTGCTGCCAGGCGGCAAACTGCCGGCAGTGGCCGGTAATCGGCTGCTGTACAAGGACGGTGTGCCCGTGGCAACGCGGGTCTGCGGGCGCTATGTGTTTCTGCTCGAGGCAGCTGCCGAGGAGCAGGATGGCTGGCGGCAAAAGCTGCTGCGCGGCTGACTGCGCTGGCCATGTGCCGGGCGTTAGCGCTATGGTCGTGGTTTGCCCCAGGCCCTGAGCCTGACCGAGCCATCGCAAGGATTTCGTATGAGCCTGTCACTTCTCAGCCGCTATGCATTTTTCGCCGCATGCGTCCTCTTCACCCTCGCCAGCCTGCCGTTCATCCATCATGAATGGCTCTGGCCGCTCACCCTGACCAGCGCCGTACTGAGCCTGATCGGCGTGTTCGACCTGCTGCAAAAGCGCCACGCGGTGCGCCGCAACTACCCGATCCTGGGCAATATTCGCTACCTGGTCGAGGCTATTCGCCCGGAAATCCGCCAGTACCTGCTGGAATCCGACAGCGACGCCCTGCCGTTCTCCCGCGCGCAGCGCTCGCTGGTTTATGCGCGGGCCAAGAACGAAGCTTCGGACAAACCCTTCGGTACCCTGATCGACGTTTACCAGTCGGGCTTCGAGTTCATCGGCCATTCGATGCGCCCGGCGCCGCTGGCAGACCCAGCGAGCTTTCGGATCATCATCGGCGGCCCGCAGTGCACCCAGCCGTACTCGGCATCGATCTTCAACATCTCGGCGATGAGCTTTGGCTCGCTTAGCGCCAACGCCATTCGCGCGCTCAACCAGGGCGCGAAGCTGGGCAACTTTGCCCATGACACCGGCGAGGGCAGCATCAGCCCGTACCACCGCGAACACGGCGGCGACCTGACCTGGGAGCTGGGCAGTGGCTACTTCGGTTGCCGCACCGCCGATGGCCGTTTCGACCCCGAGCGCTTTGCCGAGCAGGCGCGCAATCCGCAGGTGCGGATGATCGAGATCAAGATGAGCCAAGGCGCCAAGCCGGGCCATGGCGGGATCCTGCCCAAGCACAAGGTAACCGCCGAAATTGCCGAAACCCGCGGCATTCTGATGGGTGAAGACTGTATTTCACCGTCCCGTCACAGCGCCTTCTCGACGCCTATCGAGTTGATGCAGTTCATTGCCCAACTGCGCCAGTTGTCCGGCGGCAAGCCGGTTGGTTTCAAGTTCTGCCTGGGGCACCCGTGGGAATTCATGGGCATCGCCAAGGCCATGCTCGAGACCGGCATCCTGCCCGACTTCATCGTCGTCGACGGCAAGGAAGGCGGCACCGGCGCCGCGCCGGTGGAATTCACCGACCATATCGGTGTGCCCCTGCGTGAGGGGCTGCTGTTCGTGCACAACACCCTGGTCGGGCTGAACCTGCGTGACAAGATCAAGCTCGGCGCCAGCGGCAAGATCGTCAGCGCCTTCGACATCGCCAGCGTGCTGGCCATCGGTGCCGACTGGGCCAACTCGGCGCGTGGCTTCATGTTTGCCATCGGCTGCATTCAGTCGCAAAGCTGCCACACCAACAAGTGCCCGACCGGGGTCGCCACCCAGGACCCACTGCGCCAGCGGGCGCTGGTGGTGCCGGACAAAGCCAACCGCGTCCTCAACTTCCACCACAATACCCTGCGCGCGCTGGCCGAAATGCTCGCGGCGGCTGGCCTGGAGCACCCGGCGCAGTTGGAGGCGAAGCACTTGGTACGGCGGATTTCGGCAACCGAAATCAAGCTGTTCTCGCAGATGCACGTGTTTCTCAAACCGGGCGAGCTGCTCACCGGCGAGGTCGATGGGCAGTTCTATTCGCGGATGTGGCAACTGGCTCGGGCCGACAGCTTCGAGCCCCACAGCGAGCAGGCCGCCTAAGCGTTTGCAGCAGGTGTCGGTAGTGTCAGCGCGGCATGCCGCCGATGCCGCTCACAAAATTTTCACCTGCTGCGGTCAGCGTCTAAGCTTCAGACACGCAAGACGAAATTACTTGGCCGGATAGATGACTATGGGCGCACAGTGGCAATCGGAACCCTCCAGCACCCAAGCACCTGAAGCAGGTCTGGATAATGCTCCGCAGCCAAAACCACCTCGTCAGCGCAGGTTGTGGTGGCGGTTGATCATTCTCGTCGTGCTGCTGGCGATGATTGCCATCGGCTTTGCGGCCTATGACGAAATGCGGACCTCGAACCTGCAATCGCGCGAGTTCAGCCGCCTGGCCGCGACCTTGACCTACAGCTTGGAGCCAGGCCCCAGCGATGCCATCGTCTACCCCGGTGAAGGGCCTTTCGACAAGCGCCTGGGCTACAGCGCGCTGGGTGAGTTTCTGCCGCGTCTGCTCAAGCGCGATTACTTGATCAGCGAGCAGGTCCGGTTTTCTCCGGCATTGATGGACTATGTCGACCATGGCCTGTTCGTGCCTTTTGTCGAGAAAATCCAGGCGGGTTTGACCATCACCGATTGTCGCGGCGACATGCTCTACCAGTACAACTACCCGCAGCACCTGTACCCGGACTTTGCCGCGATACCACCGGTGATGGTCAAGAGCCTGCTGTTTATCGAGAACCGCGACCTGCTCGACCCGGCCGACCCGCGCAACAACCCGGCAGTGGACTGGCCACGCTTCGCCAAGGCCGCCTACAGCCAGATTGCCAAGTACTTCGCCCTGCCCGGCCAGTCGGCCGGCGGCAGCACGCTGGCCACCCAGCTGGAGAAATACCGCCACTCACCGGACGGCCTGACCGTTTCGGGGAGCGAAAAACTGCGGCAGATGCTCTCGGCCAGCGTGCGCGCGTACAAGGGCGGCCCTGATACCACCGAGTCGCGCCAGCGCATCGTGCGTGATTACCTCAACAGCGTGCCGCTGTCGGCAGTACCTGGCCACGGCGAAGTGCACGGCATGGCCGAAGGTTTGCGCGTCTGGTATGGCGCGGACTTCGATCAGGTCAACCGCGCCCTCGCCTCGACTGCCACCGATGCCGACAGCCTTGCCGAGCGGGGCCTGGCCTTGCGCCAGGTGCTGTCGTTGATGATCGCCCAGCGCCGCCCTTCGCATTACCTGTCCAAAGGCCGCATCGAGCTGGCCGAACTGACCGACTCGCATATTCGCGTGCTGGCTGCGGCGAATATCATCGAGCGGCCACTGGCGGATGCCGCGTTGGCCAGCAAAGCGCGCTATCGCGATTGGGTAGCGCAGCCGACCATCGTCCCGATCATCACCAACAAGGGCATCAGCCTGGCCCGCAACCGCCTGGCCGGGATGCTCAACCGGCCTCTGTATGACCTCGACCGCCTCGACCTGTCGGCCACCAGCACCCTGCAGGGTGATCTGCAGAACCAGGTCAGCGACTACCTGAAAAAACTCTCCGACCCAGCTTTTGCCGGGGAGATGGGCCTGATCGGCGAGCGCCTGCTGACCAGCAAGACGACCGATCAGGTACGCTACAGCTTCACTCTGTTCGAACGTACCGCCGATGGCTCGCGGGTTCGTGTGCAAACCGACAGCACCGACCAGGCATTCGATATCAACGAGGGCAGCAAGCTCGAGCTGGGCTCCACCGCCAAGCTGCGGGTGCTCACCACCTACCTGCAGATCATCGCCGAGCTGCATGAAAAATATGCCGGCAAGCCAGTCAGCGAGCTGAAGAAGGTGGATGTCGCCGAGCTGGACCGGTTGACCCAATGGTCGCTGGAATGGCTGACCCTCAACAGCAAGAATCAAAACCTCGATGCGATGCTCGACGCAGCGCTTGAGCGCAAATACTCGGCCAATACCGGTGAGGCATTCTTTACCGGCGGTGGCATGCATGTGTTCAACAACTTCCGCAAGGAAGACAACGGTCGCAACCCGACCCTCAAGGACGCACTGCGCGAGTCGATCAACCTGCCGTTCATTCGCCTGATGCGCGACATCGTCCGCTATGTCACCTACCAGCAACCGTTCAACCGGGCGATGCTGCTCAAGGACGATGGCGACCCACGCCGGCAGGAATACCTGGCCCGCTTTGCTGATCGCGAAGGCAGCAACTACCTCATGCGCTTCTGGAAAAAGTACCAGCGCAAGACCTCGCAACAGCGCCTGGATACCTTCCTCGACAGCATGCGGGTCACCCCGCAGCGGCTGGCAGCGGTGCACCGCTATCTGTTTCCGGAAGCCTCCCAGGAAACCTTCAACGCCTTCGTCCGCGCGCACAGCAAGGGCGACAAAAAAGCCTTGGCCAAGCTCGACGATGGTCGCCTGTCGCAGATGTACGACAGTTACGGCCCCGGCAAATACGACCTGCCCGACCAGGGCTTTATCGCCAAGGTGCACCCGCTTGACCTGTGGCTGCTCGGTTACCTGCTGAAAAACCCCGGCGCGAGCCTGAGCGAGATGCTCAATGCCGGTCGGTTCGAGCGCCAGGAAGTCTATGGCTGGTTGTTCAAGAGTCGCCACCAGGGTGCCCGTGACAGTCGTATCCGGACCATGGTCGAGATCGAGGCGTTTCTCGATATACATCAACGCTGGAAGCAGGTCGGCTACCCGTTCGATCATCTGGTGCCATCCCTGGCCACCGCCATCGGCAGCTCGGGCGATCGTCCGGCAGCGCTGTCCGAGCTGGTCGGGATCATCCAGAACGACGGTGTGCGCTTGCCGACACTGCGCCTGGACACCCTGCACTTTGCCGCCAACACGCCGTATGAGACCAAGCTGATCAGCGATCCGGACCGCGGCAAGCGGATTCTGCCGGTTGAAGTCGCACGCGCGCTTAAAGGCGCCATGTCGCAAGTGGTAGACGCCGGTACGGCAAGGCGTATCTCCGGCAGCTTCAAGCTGCACGATGGCACGCCACTGGTGATGGGCGGCAAGACCGGTACCGGCGACAACCGCATCGAGAGCTTTGGCGCTGGCGGTCGGCTGATCGGTTCGCGCTCGCTGAACCGCACCGCAACCTTCGTGTTCTTCCTGGGCGACAACCACTTCGGCACCCTCACCGCCTTTGTGCCTGGGCGCACGGCAGAGGCCTTTACCTTCACTTCGGCATTGCCAGTGCAGGCGCTGAAAGGCATGGCACCGATCCTGATGCCGTATCTCGAACCAGGCAGTAGGACCGAGTGCAAACCACCTCAGTTAGCGGCCAATCACTGACAGCACAGTCACCGCCCGGACAGCCCGGGTGGTGACTGATCGAATAACCAAATGAGAATCATCACTATCTTTGGCTTGCCTTAAGATATATCTTGAGTAGTATCTAACGATATATCGCAGACGGAGCCTTTAGACCATGCGTGATCACGATCCCTTCGACCGCCGCCCCGCCCGCGGCGAACGCGGCCCGCGGGTATTTGCCCCCGGCGACCTGAAATTGCTGCTGCTGGCCATGCTTGCCGAACAGGCCGGCCATGGCTACGACCTGATTCGCCAGATCGAGGCGTTGTTCGATGGCAGCTACAGCCCGAGCCCCGGCGTGATCTATCCAACCCTAAATTTCCTTGAAGAAGCCGAACTGATCAGCGGCCAGGTCCAGGGCAGCAAACGCCTTTACGCCATTACCGATGCCGGGAGCACTGCCCTGACCGAGCAAGCCGTCGCCGTCGATGGTGTGCGCATGCGCATCGAAGTCAGCAAGCGGGCACTGCGTGGCCATGATCGCCCACCGGAAATTCATGAGGCCGTGGGCAACCTGCGCCATGCCCTGCATATGCACAGCGGCCGCTGGAGCAGCGCCGAGATCGAGCGGGTCAGCAATCTGCTCAACGACACCGCCAAGGCCGTTGCCGCCGGCCCGGCCGATTCCGTCACGGAGAACACTTGATGAACAACAGCATTCACCGCGTCAATCACGAAATCAAACAGCGTCGGCTGCAGGTACTGCGGGTGACCGATCTGACTCCGCGCATGCGCCGCATCACTCTTGGCGGGCCGGAGCTGGCAGGCTTTGTCAGCCTAGGCAGCGACGACCATATCAAGCTGTTGTTCGGCGTGACTGCTGCCGAACAGGCGGCCATCGACGCGCGCCAGTCGGGCCGCGACGGTGGCGCTCGGCCGACCATGCGCGAGTACACCCCGCGCCGCTATGACCTGGCCAGCGGCGAGCTGGATATCGACTTCGTCCTGCATGGCGACGGCCCTGCTTCGACCTGGGCTGCTCAGGCTCAACCGGGCCAGGTGTTGAACATCGCCGGGCCAAGGGCTTCGCTGGTGGTGCCGGACATTTTTGACAGCTACCTGCTGATTGGCGACGAGACGGCGATCCCGGCCATCGCCCGGCGCTTGCACGAGTTGCCGGCAGGTCGCCGGGTGCTCGCGCTGATTCAGATTGCCGACGACCAGGAACGCCAGCCGTTGCCGAGCCAGGCTGAGGTCGAGGTGATCTGGGTACAACGTGACAAGCAGGACCTGCTGGCAGTGATCAGCGAGTTGCCTTTGCCGGAGGGCGAGCTGTACAGCTGGGTCGCGCTGGAGAAGTCTCTGACTCGACAGGCCAAGACCTTGCTGCTGGAAAAAGGCGTTCACGAGGATGCCTTGAAAGCCGCCGCCTACTGGCGCGCCGATGGGAGTACTGACGACGAGTAGTCTCAGTCGAGATACGGGGCTGCGGCCCTGTAAGAGCGGCCTTGTGTCGCGATAGGCCAGCGAAGCTGGCCCGGCGATATCAGCGGCGAAGCTGAAAATGTGGGGCCGCTTCGCAGCCCTTTCCGACCGGTCCGGCGCCCCGGCAAGGCCGCTCCTACAGGAACCGCGCATGACCCAGGAATGACGTGGTCAGGATAGCGGCTGCGTCCTTCGCCGCCCCTGCCAGCGATCCAGCGCCAGCAATACCAGCCCGATCGCCCAGAACGCGACCAACACCACCAGCGCATTGATCATCACCTGCCCATAACCAAGGCTGGCGACATCAATGAACGGATAGGGATAAACCCCGATCTGCTGCCCACGCCACAACGTATAGGCGAAATACACCGCCGGATACAGGCTCCACCAGCCCAGGTCAGACAGGCGCAGCTCCCCCTTGGGCACCACTCGCCACCAATACACTACGAACAGCAGCGGCATCACATCGTGCAGCAACTCGTCCGCAAGCCATTGCCAGCCCTGGGGATGCCACAAGTGGCGCAGCAGCAAGCTGTAGGCAATCGACACCAGCACAATGCTGGCAGCAATGCCTGAGCTGACCCGCGCAGACAAGAACCAACGCCGTGCCGCCGTGGCGTGGCCAAACGCCGCGTAGCTCAGCACGGTCGCCACCAGCGTATTGCTTAAGACGGTGAAAAAGCCGAACAGATTGATCAGCCCGCCAATCAGGCTGGCCTGCTCCTGCCAGCGCGCCAGCAACACCAGGTACAGCTGCACACTCAAGCCGAACCAGCCCAGCAGCGCTGCCAGGCTCAGCCATGGATGACGAGCCATTCAGCCTTTGCGCTGCAGCTTGATGTACAGGTACTCGACCTTCTCTCGTGCCCACGGCGTCTTGCGCAAAAAGGCCAGGCTCGACTTGATCGACGGATCGCTCTTGAAGCAGCGCACGTCGATGCGTTCGGCCAAGCCTTGCCACTGATAGTGAGCGACCAGCTCGGTGAGGATCTGCTCGAGCGTCTTGCCGTGCAATGCGTTGTGGTTGGCCGTGCTCATGCGGAGCTCCTGCGGTGAAAAGAGGCGCAGATTACACGAGTGTAGAAGCAAAAACCTCTGGCCAGCACTCCGCCAAGCAATGTTATAGTGTAACAATACTAATACCTTGCCAAGGAACGCTTGATCTCATGTTGCCGCTACCGCTGCGCCTTTCCCCGCTTGCCGCTGCCCTTTGGCTGGCCTCCCCCGCCAGCCACGCCGTTGAACTGCAGCCACAGGTTATTACTGCCAATCCGCTGGGCAACGCTCAACTTGCCGCGCCAAGTACAGTGCTCGAAGGCGACGCGTTGCTGCACCAGCAGCACGCCAGCCTCGGTGAAACCCTCAACAAGCAGCCCGGGGTCGCCTCAACCTGGTTTGGCCCGGGCGCCAGCCGCCCGGTGATCCGCGGCCTGGACGGTGATCGCATTCGTATCCTGCGCAATGGCGTCGGCGCGCTGGATGCTTCGTCGCTGTCGTATGACCATGCGGTGCCACTGGACCCGGTCACCGTCGAGCGGGTTGAAATCGTCCGCGGCCCAGCGGCGCTGCTGTATGGCGGCAATGCCATCGGCGGCGTGGTCAACACCTTCGACAACCGCATCCCCGATGCCCCCATCGACGGCATTCACGGTGCGGGTGAGCTGCGCTACGGCGGCGCCGACACAACCCGCAGCAGCGCCGGCAAGCTCGAAGCCGGTGACGGCAACTTCGCCTTGCATCTGGATGCCAACAGCCGCCAGTTCAATGACCTGCGCATTCCTGGCTATGCGCGCAGCGGCAAGGTCCGCGACAGTGCCGAGCCGGGCAGCAAACACCGCCTGGAGAACAGCGACGGTCGCCAGGACGGTGGCGCTATTGGCGGCGCCTATCACTGGGAGCACGGTTACAGCGGGTTCTCCTACAGCCGCTACGACAGCAACTACGGCTCGGTTGCCGAGCCCGGCGTGCGCCTGGACATGCAGCAGGACCACTACGGTTTCGCCTCTGAACTGCGCGATCTGGACGGCCCGTTCAGCTCGGTCAAGGTCGACGCTGACTACACCGATTACCAGCACCGCGAGATCGAAAGCGGCGAAGTGCACACCACCTTCAAGAACAAAGGCTACGAGGCGCGCATCGAGGCCAGGCATCAACCGCTGGGGCCTGTGGAAGGGGTGATCGGCGCGCAGGTCAGCCGCAATCAGTTCTCCGCGTTGGGTGAAGAAGCCTTCGTGCCCTACACCGACACCGACAGCCTGGCGCTGTTTCTGTTAGAGCAGTGGCAGGTCAGCGAGCGCCTGAACCTGAGCTTCGGTGCACGTCTGGAACACACCCGGGTCGACCCGGATGCCAAGGGCAACGAGGACTTCGCCGCCGCTGACAGCACCAGTACCTTCAATGCCGTGAGCCTGTCTTCAGGCGCGGTGTATCAGCTTGACCCAATCTGGTCGCTGGCCGCCAACCTCGGCTACACCGAGCGCGCGCCGACCTTCTATGAGCTGTATGCCAATGGTGCGCACGTGGCGACCGGCGCCTATGAAGTGGGTGATGCCAGCCTGAACAAGGAAAAGGCGATCGCCGCCGACCTGGCCCTGCGGTTTGACAATGGCACGCACAAGGGCAGTGTCGGCGTGTTCTATAGCCACTTTCGCAATTACATTGGCCTGATCAGCAGCGGCAATCTGCGTGAAGGGCATCATCATGATGGCGATGATGATCACGATCATGACCATGACCACGGTGATATTCCCGAATACCTGTACCAAGGTGTGCGTGCGCGCTTCTATGGCATCGAGGCGCAGGATCGCTGGCAGTTGCTGGAAAACCGCTACGGCAGCTTTGTCCTGGAACTGTCAGGCGATTACACCCGCGCCAACAACCTCGACACGGGTGAGCCGCTGCCACGGATTGCGCCGCTACGCCTCAACAGCGGCCTGCTCTGGTCGCTGGACCGCTGGCAGGCGCGCGTCGATGTACAACATGCAGCCTCGCAGCAACGCAAGCCGTCCAACGAAACCAGCACTGACGGCTACACCACCTTGGGCGCAAGCGTCGGCTACCGCTTCGATGTCGGCCAGAGCCAATGGCTGGCGTTTGTCCGCGGCGAGAACCTGACCAATCAGACGGTGCGCTACGCCAGTTCGATCTTGCGCGACATTGCCCCAGCGCCTGGGCGTAGTGTCGAGGTTGGCCTGCGTACAAGCTTCTGAGGAACCGCACTGGGGCCATTATGGCTGGCTCGATTGAGCTGGCCATGGTGACCACAGCCATAGCGCCACGCCCATTGTTGCTGCAGCAGTAACAATCAAGTGCGACATTTTGTCTTTTTTTATTACCCCTTCCGCTATATCCTGCCGCCGCACTGAATCGCTTCAGCCCATATTCCCACAGCCATACGCCATCGAAGAGCGTGCTTTTCGATGCGCTTGGGTATTTTTCGTCAATCCAAAGATAGCGCTATCTCATGTTCCAGCTACCCCGTAGTCGATATGCCGCCTTAGGCCTGTCCACACTCCTCTGTGGCGTTACGCCCGCCACGCTTGCCGGTGAAATGTTCGCCAGTGACTCGCCGTGGATGCTTGGCGACTGGAACGGCAGCCGCAGTGACCTGCGCGAGCGCGGCTACGACTTCACCCTCGGCTACACAGGTGAAATGGGCAGCAACCTGCATGGCGGCTACGACCATGACCGCAGCGCGCGCTACAGCGACCAGTTCACCTTTGGCAGCCACCTTGACCTGCAGAAGATCCTCGGCTGGAACGCCACCGAGGTGCAGTTGACCGTGACCGAGCGCCACGGCCAGAACATCAGCAACGACCGCATCAACGACCCGCGCGTAGGTGGTTTTACCTCCGCCCAGGAAGTCTGGGGTCGCGGCCAGACCTGGCGCCTGACTCAGCTGTGGATCAAGCAAAAGTACTTCGATGGCGTCCTCGACGTGAAATTCGGCCGCTTCGGCGAAGGCGAAGACTTCAACAGCTTCCCCTGCGACTTCCAGAACCTGGCGTTCTGCGGCTCGCAGGTCGGCAACTGGGTTGGCGGCATCTGGTACAACTGGCCGGTCAGCCAATGGGCCCTGCGCGTGCGTTACAACCTGAGCGATACGCTGTACGCCCAGGTTGGCGTGTTCGAACAGAACCCTTCCAACCTCGAGTCGGGCAATGGCTTCAAGCTCAGCGGCAGCGGTACCCAGGGCGCGGTGATGCCGATCGAACTGGTCTGGAGCCCACAGGTCAATGGACTTGCAGGGGAATATCGCGCCGGCTACTACTACAGTAATGCCAAGGCTCAGGACGTACTGCGCGACAGCAGTGGCCAACCCGCCGCCATCAGCGGCGCTGCCTACCGCAGCCGCTCAAGCAAACACGGTTTCTGGCTCGGCGCGCAGCAGCAGGTGACCTCGCAGGCGTCCGACCAGTCACGCGGCCTGAGCTTGTTTGCCAATGCCACATTGCACGACAAGAAGACCAATGCCATCGACAACTACGTTCAGGCAGGTGTGCTGTACAAGGGGCCATTCGATGCCCGGGCCAAGGACGACATCGGTTTCGCCCTCGCCCGCGTGCACGTCAACCCCGGCTACCGCAAGAACGCCCGCCTGGCCAATCAGGCGGCCGGCATCAGTGATTACGACAACCCAGGCTACCTGCCTGTGCAAGACACCGAATACAGCGCCGAGCTCTACTACGGCGTGCACCTGGCCGACTGGCTCACCGTGCGTCCCAACCTGCAGTACATCCGCCATCCAGGCGGGGTATCAGCAGTCGACGACGCACTGATCGCCGGCCTGAAGATTCAAAGCAGTTTCTGACCTCAACTTTCACGGAGTACCTTTGATGAGCACTGACGGTGCCAAAACCGGAACCCGCTGGCTACCGCGCCTGCTAGGCGTGCTGATGTTGCTGATGGGCCTGGCCCTGCTGGCCGGCGGTATCAAGCTCAGCCAGCTGGGCGGATCGCTTTACTACCTGCTGGCCGGCATCGGCTTTGCCGTCAGCGGCATCCTGCTGTTGGCCAAACGGCAGATCGCCCTTGGTGTCTACGGCGTGGTGCTGCTGGCCAGCACCGCCTGGGCGCTGTGGGAAGTTGGCCTGGACTGGTGGCAACTGGTGCCGCGCCTGGCGATCTGGTTCGCCCTTGGCGTAGTCCTGCTGCTGCCGTGGGCGCGCCGCCCGCTGCTTGGCCCGGCCTCCCGAGCCAATACCGCGCTGCTCAGCGTTGCAGTAGTTGCCGCCGGCGCCACCGCTCTGGCCAGCCAGTTCACTCACCCGGGCGAGATCCGCGGCGAGTTCAACCGCGACAGCAGCGAAATGGCCAGCACCGCCCCGGCCATGCCTGACGGCGACTGGCAGGCGTATGGCCGTACCGAGCACGGCGACCGCTACTCGCCGCTGCGCCAGATCACCGCGCAGAATGCCTACCGCCTGGAAGAAGCCTGGCGCATCCGCACCGGCGACCTGCCCACTGAAAACGACCCGGTCGAACTGACCAACCAGAACACGCCGCTGAAGGTCAACGGCATGCTCTACGCCTGTACTGCGCACAGCAAGCTGCTGGCGCTGGACCCGGACACCGGTGCCGAAATCTGGCGCTTCGACCCGCAAGTAAAGAGCCCGGTGGGCACCTTCAAGGGCTTCGCCCACATGACCTGCCGGGGTGCGTCCTATTATGACGAGAACCGCTACGTCAGCCGTGACGGCAGCCCGGCGCCGAAAATATCCGATGCTGGCCAGGTCGTTGCCCAGGCATGCCCGCGCCGCCTGTACCTGCCGACCGCCGATGCGCGCCTGATCGCCATCAACGCCGACACCGGCAAAGTCTGCGAAGGCTTCGCCAACCAGGGCGTCATCGATCTGACTACCGGCATTGGCCCGTTCACCGCAGGTGGTTACTACTCGACGTCGCCTGCAGCGATTACCCGCGATCTGGTGATCATCGGCGGCCATGTCACCGATAACGAGTCGACCAACGAACCGTCCGGGGTGATCCGCGCCTATGACGTGCACGATGGTCATCTGGTATGGAACTGGGACAGCAACAACCCGGATGACACCAAGCCACTGGCACCTGGCAAGACCTACAGCCGCAACTCGGCCAACATGTGGTCGATCGCCAGCGTCGATGAAGACCTGGGCATGATCTACCTGCCACTGGGCAACCAGACCCCTGACCAGTGGGGCGCGGATCGCACCCCGGGCGCCGAGAAGTACAGCGCCGGTATCGTTGCCCTGGACCTGGCCACCGGCAAGGCCCGCTGGAACTACCAGTTCACTCACCACGACCTGTGGGACATGGACGTCGGCAGCCAGCCGACCCTGATGCACCTGAAGACCGATGACGGCATCAAGCCAGCGGTGATCGTGCCAACCAAGCAGGGCAGCCTGTATGTACTTGACCGTCGCGACGGCACGCCGATTGTGCCGATCCGCGAGATCCCGGTGCCGCAGGGCGCGGTCAAGGGTGACCACACCGCCCCGACCCAGGCCCGCTCCGACCTCAACCTGCTGGGCCCGGACCTGACCGAACAGGCCATGTGGGGCACCACCCCGTTTGACCAGATGCTCTGCCGCATCCAGTTCCGTGAACTACGCTACGAAGGCCAATACACCCCGCCGTCGGAACAGGGCAGCCTGATCTACCCCGGCAACGTCGGTGTGTTCAACTGGGGCAGCGTGTCGATCGACCCGGTGCGCCAATTGATGTTCACATCGCCCAACTACATGGCCTTCGTGTCGAAGATGGTGCCGCGCGAGCAAGTCGCTGCCGACAGCAAGCGCGAAAGTGAAACCAGCGGCGTGCAGCCCAACAGCGGTGCTCCGTACGCCGTAATCATGCACCCCTTCATGTCGCCACTGGGCGTGCCATGCCAGGCACCGGCCTGGGGTTATGTAGCCGCCATCGACCTGTTCACCAACAAGGTGGTGTGGAAGCACAAGAACGGCACCACCCGTGACAGCACGCCGATCCCGATCGGTATGCCGGTCGGTGTGCCGAGCATGGGCGGCTCGATGGTCACTGCGGGCGGTGTCGGCTTCCTCAGCGGCACCCTCGACCAGTACCTGCGTGCCTATGATGTGCACAACGGCGCCGAACTGTGGAAGGCGCGCCTGCCAGCAGGGGGCCAGGCCACGCCGATGACCTACACCGGCAAGGACGGCAAGCAGTATGTGCTGGTCACCGCCGGCGGCCACGGCTCGCTGGGCACCAAGATGGGTGATTACATCATCGCTTACAAACTGGCCGACTAATCCTCGCGCCAGTGCATCACCTGCATAAAAGAAGCGGAACCTGTATGGTTCCGCTTTTTTTTGGTCCCTTATAAATAGCGCGCTAACCTCTTCATCTACGCTGGCTTGAAACCCATTGGCCTTTACCCCATCTAAGCACCATAGTCATTAACTCAGGTGCCTCATGAGCGACCAGCAGGATCATTCGGAACAGCCCGACGAACATAGCGAAATCGAACACCTCGAAGGCGCCGCAATCCCTGGCCATGCCCTGGCCCTGCCCGGCCAACAGCTGCCCGACAAGGTCTACGTCATCCCGATTCACAACCGCCCATTCTTCCCGGCCCAGGTGCTGCCGGTGATCGTCAACGAAGAGCCATGGGCAGAAACCCTCGACCTGGTGGCCAAGACCGATCACCACTCGCTGGCGCTGTTCTTCATGGATACGCCGCCCGAAGATCACCGTCACTTCGACACTTCGGCATTGCCCGAGTACGGCACCCTGGTCAAGGTCCACCACGCCAGCCGCGAGAACGGCAAGCTGCAGTTCGTTGCCCAGGGCCTGACCCGGGTGCGCATCCGTACCTGGCTCAAACACCATCGCCCACCGTATCTGGTCGAAGTCGAGTACCCGCGCCAGTCGACCGAGCCGACCGATGAGGTCAAGGCGTACGGCATGGCCTTGATCAACGCGATCAAGGAGTTGCTGCCGCTCAACCCGTTGTACAGCGAAGAGCTGAAGAACTATCTCAACCGCTTCAGCCCCAACGACCCGTCGCCGCTGACCGACTTTGCTGCGGCACTGACCTCGGCCACCGGCAAGCAGCTGCAGGAAGTGCTCAACTGCGTGCCCATGCTCAAACGCATGGAAAAAGTCTTGCCGATGCTGCGCAAGGAAGTGGAAGTCGCCCACCTGCAGAACGAGATCTCGGCAGAGGTCAACCGGCAGATCGGCGAGCACCAGCGCGAGTTCTTCCTCAAGGAACAGCTCAAGGTCATCCAGCAGGAACTTGGCCTGACCAAGGACGACCGCAGCGCCGACCTTGAGCAGTTCAAGCAGCGCCTGGAGGGTAAGACCCTGCCTGCCACCGCGAAAAAACGCCTTGATGAAGAGCTGGGCAAGCTGGCGATTCTGGAAACCGGCTCGCCGGAATACGCCGTCACCCGCAACTATCTGGAATGGGCCAGCGCCCTGCCCTGGGGCGTTTACGGCAAGGACAAGCTCGACCTCAAGCATGCACGCAAGGTGCTCGATCAGCATCACGCCGGGCTGGATGACATCAAGGAGCGAATTCTCGAGTTCCTCGCCGTCGGCGCCTGGAAAGGCGAGATCAGCGGCTCGATCGTGTTGCTCGTTGGCCCGCCCGGGGTGGGCAAGACCAGCATCGGCAAGTCCATCGCCGAATCGCTCGGCCGGCCGTTCTACCGCTTCAGTGTCGGCGGCATGCGCGACGAGGCCGAGATCAAGGGTCATCGCCGCACCTACATTGGCGCCCAGCCGGGCAAGCTGGTGCAGGCGCTCAAGGATGTCGAGGTGATGAACCCGGTGATCATGCTCGACGAGATCGACAAGATGGGCCAGAGCTATCAGGGCGACCCGGCCTCGGCGCTGCTGGAAACCCTCGACCCGGAGCAAAACGTCGATTTCCTTGATCACTATCTGGACTTGCGCCTGGACCTGTCCAAGGTGTTGTTCGTGTGTACCGCCAACACCCTCGACTCGATTCCGGGGCCGCTGCTCGACCGCATGGAAGTGATCCGCCTGTCTGGTTACATCACCGAAGAGAAGCTGGCCATCGCCAAGCGTCACCTGTGGCCCAAGCAGCTGGAGAAAGCCGGTGTCGCCAAGACCAGCCTGACCATCAGCGACAGTGCGCTGCGACTGGTGATCGACGGCTATGCGCGGGAAGCTGGCGTGCGACAACTGGAGAAGCAACTGGGCAAGCTGGTGCGCAAGGCCGTGATGAAATTGCTCGAAGAGCCAACGGCCAAGCTCAAGATCGCCCCCAAGGACCTCGAAGCCGCACTGGGCATGCCGGTATTTCGCAGCGAACAAGTGCTGGCAGGCAAAGGCGTGATCACTGGCCTGGCCTGGACCAGCATGGGCGGTGCCACGCTGCCGATCGAAGCCACGCGCATTCATACGCTCAACCGCGGCTTCAAGCTGACCGGCAAACTGGGTGATGTCATGAAGGAATCTGCTGAAATTGCCTACAGCTACGTCAGCGCCAATCTTAAGCAGTTTGGCGGCGACCCCGGTTTCTTCAACGAGGCTTTCATTCACCTGCATGTGCCTGAGGGTGCCACGCCCAAGGACGGTCCAAGTGCCGGCGTAACCATGGCCAGCGCACTGTTGTCGCTGGCTCGCGATCAGGCGCCGAAAAAAGGCGTGGCCATGACTGGCGAGCTGACCCTGACCGGCCAGGTCCTGCCGATCGGCGGTGTGCGCGAGAAGATCATCGCCGCCAAGCGGCAAAAACTCTTCGAGCTGATCCTCCCCGAAGCCAACCGCGGCGACTTCGAGGAACTGCCGGAGTACCTGCGCGAAGGGCTTACGGTGCATTTTGCCAAGCGCTTTACCGACGTGGCCAAGGTCTTATTCTGATCTGAGGGCGTTCGACCCCGTGCTGCCAGTCACGGGGTCGAACAGCCGAAAGCACCAGCAGGCTGGACAGACCTGCAAGTGCTTCGGTTATGCTCGGTCATCGCCCGTTTCCGGAACCAACATGACAGCCACCCGCCTTCTTGTCGCCTCGAGCCTGACCCTGATCACCGCCTGCGCCCAGCAGCCCCCGCAGAACGTCGACCTGGACGCGAAACATGAATGTCCGGTCCGCCTGCAACTGGGCCAGAGCCTGACGTTGAGCCTCCCGAGCAACCCGACCACCGGCTACCGCTGGCGGGTCGACAACGCTGCAGCTGAAGTCCTCCGAGCGCTGAGCCCGGAGGTGTACAGCCAGCCGGAAGCGGCCGGCCTGGTCGGTAGCGCTGGCGTCTCGACCTGGCGCTTCCAGGCCAAGGCTGTCGGAGCAGCCCAGCTGACTCTGGTCTACCAGCAGCCCTGGGCACCAGAAGTACGGCCAGTGCAAACCTTCGATTGCGCCATCTCGGTCAGGTGATGCTGATCACCCACCCTCGAATTGCCGGCGCACCTGCAACAGGTAGTCGTGGATGTTGCGCAACGCCGTGACCAGCTCATGTCGCTCGACGGCATTGATTGCCAGTTGTTCCAAAGGCTGCCAACCGCTGGTGAGTTTGGCCGCCTCCTGCAACCATTGACCGTGCAGCGTGCCCAGTTCATCCAGCCCGTCGTACTGCGCAAGTTCCTCCTGACTCCTGGCCAGACGCGCCTGAGTCTGCGCGAGACTATTGTGCTGTTCCTTCAGACGTTTTTCCAGGACACCCACCGCCTTGACCAGATCGGCGAACTTGCGTGCGCCAGCCAGTTCGTCGATCCCTTCGTTGAGTCTGCTAATGCCGGCCTTGATCAAGGCTGGATCGAGGCTTGGGTCCTTGAGCAAAGCCAGGGCGGCATCAACATCCTGCTCTCTGGGAATAAGGCCTTTGAACGCTTTGCTCACCGAGGGCTTATCCAAGGCATCAATGAGCTGGTGAATGTCGTCCAGGCGCTGCTGCTGTTTCGCCAGCATTTCTTCAAGACCACTGATCGCTGATTGTTGCGCGCTGATCGACGACCTGAGTTCCCCCCGTTGCACTGCAGCGCCAGGTACCGGGGGACTGCTGACGTCGGCGATGGCGCCGCTTGCCTGGGCCATCGCCTGCCGCACAGTACCTCGCACCCGCAGCAACTCCTGCCCGTTCTCTTCACTTTCATCCTCTTGGGCGTCCTCCAGCGGCTCCTTTAATGCAACCCACGCCGCGAGAATTTTCGTCCGAAGTACCTTGTTACCGTGTTCGATACGTTTCGACAGATCGCCAATCTGCTCGCGCAGGGTGGTCAGCATCAAGTGGGTTTCACCGTGAGCGATATCGTTGACTCGCGTCTCGACCTTCAGCATTTTCGCAATATCGGGCAACAGCGACGCCGTGTTTTTCATGTCCATAACCCAACCTTCCCTTAAGATACTATCGTTTCATTGAACAACGTTGAAATCGTCTTGGAGATTCCGAGGATGTCTTGCCAGGGACTGATCACTCGCTGAAACTGCCGCACAAATTTTTTCAGCAGTACCTGGGTGTCAACTTTTTCGAGCTGCGCCAACGATTGCTCAACGTAGACTTCCAGCAACACCCAAACATCTTCGAGATTCTTCACGGCGGTCCTGACCTCGACCAGACGGAACTGCAAGTCCATGATCAGTTTCTTGGTCGATTCAAAGCTTTCAGACTGCGCGAGCACGCTACTCTTACGAATAGCCAACTCTTCCCGTGTGGCGATCAGCGCATTCTTGTCGGCCCGCACCCCCTCGGCCTGAGCACCGTAGATACCACCGGTAATCACGAGCCCTATCGGCCCGAAAGCGAGGCCATAAAAGGCAGCGCCGACCAGACCGTTATACTCGTCAAGCTTGCGCTGGATCGCGTTATCGAGCTCCTCCAACTCCTGGTCGATTTTCTGTACTCCAAGGGAAACGTCTTTCTTGTTCATCTCCTTGATCAAACCGTCCGCAGTCGGCTTAAGGTGACTGCCAATGACATCTGCAAATCTATCGGTGAGCGCTTTGACATGCCGGATCGAGTTCAATCGCTCCTTGATCTGCGACTCAATTTCTTTCAGGTAATGGTCCACGCCATCCTTAAACGTCTTCGTATCTTTGCTGGACAGCGGAACAGGCGGTGTTTTTTCCAGATCAATATCATTGAGTGACGTGTTTTCCAACGATACCCACGCGTCAGTCAATTTCAACTCGGCAATAAACTGTACCCCTTCTCTGAACAAGGCTTCGGCGAATACCTGCAGTTCGGTGCCCATCTTCTTGCACGCATCTTCGATGCCATCCCATCCGTTGACATGCCTGCGCAGGTCTTCGTAGAAACGGTGCACTTCGTCAATCTTTAACCCCACGGCGGCAAAATCCAGCGTACCGGCCAGTTCCTCGCGGGAGGAGGGCAATTGGCGCACGGCCGCTTCGTAACGCTTTATCAGCAGCAGGTTGGCCTTGCTGAAAATGAAAGCCGGTTCTTTTTTCTTCAAATCGAAGATCTGTTGGGGAATCCGCTCAGCCCGCTCACTCGGCGTCAGTTCTTCAAACGTCCGGTGGCTAACCGCGTCTGCTGCGCCCGACTTCACCGGGGTTTCAGTGTTCTCACTCATCGCTGCTCTCCACGCAGTGTCAATTGGCAACACGGGATCATGGCCTTGACTGCGACTAAGAGCCTAAGCCTGTGACCACCCGACCGAAGTCGGCACAACGTTGAAACACTGACAGAAATGTCAACGCTCGACGCCAGAACGCTGAGAAATGGAATCGTTGCCACCGGTCCCCGATTTGCGCTGTCTGACCCGGCTACATAGGCAGCGACGACCGCGTTAGCTAGAATACTGCCCCAACTTTTTTCCCAAGAGCCCGCAGTGAGCCAGACACCCGACCGCCTGTTTGCAAGGCCCCTGGACCAGGTGCCCGACTTCGTCTTCAACGAGGACGTGGTGCGGGTGTTCCCGGACATGATCAAGCGCTCGGTGCCCGGTTACCCGACCATCGTCGAAAACCTTGGCGTGCTGGCCGCGCGTTTTGCCCAGCCACACTCCGCGCTGTATGACCTCGGCGCATCGCTGGGTGCGGTTACCCAGTCGTTGCGCCGCCACGTGCGCAGCGACGGCTGCCGGGTGATCGCCGTGGACAACTCGGCAGCCATGGTCGAACGCTGTCGCCAGTACCTTACCGCGCAAGACTCGATGTTCCAGGAACTGCTCCCGGTCCAGGTGCTCGAGGCGGATATTCTGGCCCTGCCATTCGAGCCAGCCTCGGTGGTGGCGATGAATTTCACCCTGCAGTTCATCGCCCCCACCCAGCGCCTCGAACTGCTCAGCCGCATCCGCCAGACACTGCTGCCGGGCGGGGCGTTGATCCTGTCGGAAAAACTCTGCTTTGCCGATGACCAGGAACAGGCACTCCTGAACGAACTGCACCTGGACTTCAAACGCGCCAACGGCTACAGCGAACTGGAAATTGCCCAGAAGCGCAGCGCCATCGAACACGTGATGAAACCCGACACCCTCGAAACCCACAAGGCGCGCCTGCATGCGGCCGGTTTCAGCAAGGTCGTGCCGTGGTTCCAATGCCTAAACTTCGCCTCACTGATAGCCCTGCCATGATCGATTTGTCTCCCCTGGTCCGCCGTCTGGCGGGCACCCCCCTGGCCACCTGGTCACAAGGCCTGCAAGCCCAACTGGCCAGCAAGATGGAAAAAGGCCACGGTGACCTTGAGCGCTGGCATGGCGCCCTCGAGGCGCTGCCTGAGCTGGTGCCGAGTGAAGTTGACCTGGTCACTGGCCTGAGTCTGCACAGCCCCTGCGATGAGGCGACCCGCGCTCAGCTGCAGCAGGCCTTGATGGGCCTGTCACCTTGGCGCAAGGGCCCGTTCGAGTTGTTTGGCGTCCATGTCGACACCGAATGGCATTCGGACTGGAAGTGGGCGCGGGTCAGCCCGCACCTGGACCTGACCGGCAAGCGTGTGCTGGATGTCGGCTGCGGCAATGGCTACTACCAATGGCGCATGCTCGGCGCCGGCGCTGACATGGTGGTCGGAGTCGACCCCAACTGGCTGTTCTTCTGTCAGTTTCAGGCGGTGCACAAGTACCTGCCCGAGCTGCCGGCGTGGCACCTGCCATTCGCCCTCGAGGAACTGCCGGCCAACCTCGAAGGTTTCGACACGGTGTTTTCGATGGGTGTGTTCTATCACCGTCGTTCGCCCATCGAGCACTTGCTGGCGCTCAAGGACTGCCTGGTAAAAGGCGGTGAGCTGGTGCTGGAAACTCTGGTCATCGAAGGCGACGAGAATCAAGTGCTGGTTCCCGAAGACCGCTATGCGCAGATGCGCAATGTCTGGTTCTTGCCTTCGGTACCGGCACTGGAGCGCCTGCTGCGGCGCGCCGGCTTCAGTGACGTGCGCTGCGTCGACGTCAGTGTCACCAGTGTCGAGGAGCAGCGCAGCACCGAGTGGATGCGCTACCAGTCTCTGAGCGACTTTCTCGACCCGCAGGACCACAGCCGCACCATCGAAGGCCTGCCCGCCCCGCGGCGGGCGACGATCCTGGCGCGCAAGTAAACCCGGCCGCAACCATCCTGTCTGCTCAGCGCGTCGTCTGGCTAACTGCCAGATGACGCGCTGATTACAAATCCGTTATCCACGCCGGTCCACCCCAGGCTTGGCGTACTATCGCGCGCTTGACCTTGATCCAGCTTCAGGGTCGACAATCCCTCTCCCGAATTCTGCCTGAGCCCAAGCATGCGCCTACTGATCATCGAGGACGAACTGCGGACTGCCGATTACCTCCAGCAGGGGCTGCGCGAAAACGGCTATGTCGTGGATTGCGCACACACTGGCATCGACGGCCTGCACATGGCCCGCCAGCAGGCCTATGATTTGGTCATTCTGGACGTCAACCTGCCGGAACTGGACGGCTGGGCCGTACTGCAACGGCTACGCGCCGAGTCGGCCACGCGAATCATGATGCTCACCGCTCACGGTCGCCTGTCTGACCGGGTCAAGGGCCTGGATCTGGGCGCGGATGACTACCTGCTCAAGCCATTCGAATTTCCCGAATTGCTGGCGCGGATCCGCAGTCTGTTGCGGCGCAACGATCAGCAGGTGCAGCCAAGCACATTGCGCGTCGCCGACCTGGAGCTGGACCCTGGCCGCCACCGGGCCTGGCGTGGCAGCACACGTATCGACCTCACTGCCAAGGAGTTCTCGCTGCTGCACCTGCTGATGCGCCAGAGCGGCGAGGTGCTGTCACGCACGCAGATCATCTCGCTGGTGTGGGACATGAACTTCGATTGCGACACCAACGTTGTCGAGGTGTCGATCCGGCGCTTGCGGGCCAAGATCGACGATCCCTTCGAAGACAAACTGATCCACACCCTGCGCGGTGTTGGCTACGTGCTCGAGGCGCGCCGTTGAAACCCGCCAGCCTGTCTCTGCGGCTTGGTCTGAGGTGACCCTGATGGGCGCCGCGCTGGTGCTGCTGTTGGCCTGCCTGGCGGTGTTTGCCCTCGACCATGAACTGGACAGCCGCGCGCGCAAGGACCTCGCGCGCAAGATGCTGCAGGTAGAACACAACCTGCGGGTCGACCTGCGTAGCGCTGACCTGGCCAGCCGCGCCCACCCACTGCTCGACCTGGTCATGGGCCATGACAACCTAAGCCTCAGCGTGATGGCTCTTAATGGCCGCCATGCAGCCTTGCTCAGCCTGGGCCCGGCGCTGCAGTCACAGCGCCTGCGCGAGCTGCCGTGGAGCGACGGCCAGACCTTTCAGGAATGGAAGGACAGCAGCGGAGCACAGTTTCTCAGCGTGACGCAGGCGATGCGGCTGCGCGATGACACCCCGGTGCGGGTAATGATGACCCTCAATCGCGCCGACGATCACTACCTGTTGCACGCCTACCTGCGCTCGACCCTGCTGGCCTTGCCGTTGTTACTGCTGCTGATTGGCGTCTGTGCCTGGAAGCTGGTGCAGCGCAGTTTGAAACCACTGAGGCGGTTTCGCCGGATCGCCGGCCAGGTGTCTGCGCAAGCGCTCGACCATCGACTGCCCTCCAGCGGCATGCCGCAGGAACTGGCCGACCTCGCCCGCTCGATCAATGAGATGCTGGATCGGCTCGATCAGGGTGTGCGCCAGTTGTCGCAGTTTTCCGACGACCTCGCGCATGAGCTACGCACGCCCCTGAGCAACCTGATGGGCAAGGCCCAGGTGACCCTCGCCCGCCCACGCGACAGCGGCGATTATCGCGAGGTGCTGGAAGACAGCATCGAAGAACTGACTCGGCTCAACCGCATCATCAACGACATGTTGTTTCTCGCGCAGGTCAGCCAGCCGCAGGCCCAGGTCGAGTTCAAACCGCTGGCGCTGGCCGACGAAGTCGTGCGCGTCAGCGAGCTGTTTGCCATCAGCGCCGAAGTGAAGGATATCGAGATCAGGCATCAAGGCTGGGCCACCGCCCTGGGCGACCGGCTGATGTGCCAACGGGCCCTGTCCAACCTGCTCAGCAACGCACTAAGACATGGCCCCGAGGGCAGCGTTGTAACCATTGGCATTGGCCGCCATGCACAGCAGGCCTGGGTATGGGTTGAGAACCACGGGCCGGGGATTGCTGACGAGCACCTGCCACACCTGTTCGAAAGGTTCTACCGGGCCGACAGCGGTCGCTCGCGGCTCGATGGCGGCACTGGCCTGGGGCTGGCGATCGTGCAGTCGATCATGCAACTGCACGGCGGCCAGGTCGAGGTCAGCAGCCAGGCGCATGGGCCAACCCGGTTTACCCTGCTGTTTCGTGCCGAGTGACGCCGATCAGCGCGAAGCCTGCAGGATCAACGCTTTCATTTCAGCCACGGCGGCCTTGAAGCCGACAAACAGCGCATGCGCCACCAGCGCGTGACCGATGTTCAGCTCGTTGATGCCCTTGATCGCCGCGACCGCCTCGACGTTGTGGTAATGCAGGCCGTGGCCGGCGTTGACGATCAGGCCCTGGCCGACGCCAAACGCGACGCCGTCGGCGATGCGCTTGAGCTCATCGGCCACCTCGGTTGGGGTCAGCGCATCGGCATAGCGACCGGTGTGCAGCTCGATAGCCGGCGCGCCGACCCGTCGCGAAGCTTCGATCTGGCGCTCGTCGGCATCGATGAACAACGACACTTCAGCGCCGGTGCGGGCCAGGCGCTCGACGGCCGCCTTGATCCGCGCTTCCTGACCGGCCACATCGAGGCCGCCTTCGGTGGTCAGTTCCTGACGGGTTTCCGGGACCAGGCAGATGTGCGCCGGGCGAATCTGCTCAGCGAACAGCATCATCTCTTCGGTAACGCCCATCTCGAAGTTCATCCGCGTCTGCAGCACGTCCTTGAGCAACAGCACATCGCGCTCCTGGATATGCCGGCGGTCTTCACGCAGGTGTACGGTAATGCCGTCGGCGCCCGCTTCTTCGGCGTCCAGCGCGGCCTTGACCGGATCTGGATAGCGGGTGCCGCGGGCCTGGCGCAAGGTCGCCACGTGGTCGATGTTGACGCCGAGAAGCATGCGGTTGCTATGAGTCACGAAAGGCTCTCCTGAAGATGTAGCCGCACAGCATACGACGTGCTCAGCGCTTGCGAAACAACTCCCGACTCACCAACGGTTTTGGCCCCAGGTGGACGGCCAGGGCCTGGCGCATCAGTCGCTTGGCTGCCAGCAATGCGCCAGGCGCTTCCCACTCGGCGTGGGCCAGTGCGAGCAGTTCATCGCCCCTGAACAACCCGGGCTGGACCAGTTCCACCCGCTCAAGCCCGGCGTCCACCTGCAGGCGGTACAGACCAGTGGCGGCGATAGGCTCGGCGTTGACGTCGTGATCCAGGGCAAAGGCGTAACCGAGCTGCTCCAGCAGGCGCCATTCAAAGGCCCGCAGCAACGGCTCCAATGGCCGGCCCTGGCCCAACGCCTGCAGGGTCAGGGCATAGTGCTCGAACAGCGCTGGGTATGGCGCCTCGGCCGGCAGCAGGCGCATCAGCAGTTCATTCAGGTACAAGCCGCTGAACAGTGCATCACCATTGAGCCAGGCGGCAATGCCGGCGCTGTCGAGGCGGTTGACGTTCTTCAGCTCACCGCGTCCACGCAGCTCGACTTCCAACGGCACGAACGAGCGCACCAGGCTGCCACCCTTGCCCCGCGCCCGGCGCAGCACCGCACGCACGCGACCTTGCGGCGTGAAAAAGTCCACCAGCGCGCTGGTCTCGCGGTACGCACGGCTGTGCAGCACGTACGCCGGCTGACCTTGAGGTTGTTCCATGGGGAAGGCCCGGATGCAGAACGGCCCGGAACAATCCGGGCCGTTGGGGGTGTGTTACAGGTCGCCGTAGCCCAGCGAGCGCAGGGCGCGCTCGTCATCGGACCAACCGCCTTTGACCTTGACCCAAAGGTTGAGCATGACCTTGGCGTCGAACAGCGTTTCCATGTCCTTGCGCGCGTCGGAGCCGATGCGCTTGATGCGCTCGCCTTTGTCGCCAATGATGATCTTCTTCTGGCCATCACGCTCGACGAGGATCAGGGCATGGATGTGCAGCACATGGCCTTGCTGCTTGAACTCTTCGATCTCGACAGTGATCTGGTACGGCAGCTCGGCACCCAGTTGGCGCATGATCTTCTCGCGGACCAGTTCGGCGGCGAGGAAGCGGCTGCTGCGGTCGGTGATCTGGTCTTCCGGGAAGAAGTGATCGTTCTCCGGCAGCTGCTTGGCGATCAGTGCTTCCAGCGCTTCGAGGTTGTGCCCCTGCTGGGCGGAGATCGGCACGACTTCGGCGTTCGGCAGTTGCTCCTGCAGCCATTTCAGGTGCGGGATCAATTCGGCCTTCTCGTCCATCCGGTCGGTCTTGTTGACCGCGATGATCAGCGGACCGGTAACGTACTGGACACGCTCGAGCACCAGTTGGTCCTCGTCGGTCCAGCGGGTACGGTCAACCACGAAGATCACCACGTCGACGTCCTTGAGGGCGGCCGAAGCGGTGCGGTTCATGTAGCGGTTAAGCGCCTTGTCGTTGGCCTTGTGCATGCCTGGGGTATCGACGTAGATCGCCTGCACGTCACCCTCGGTCTTGATCCCGAGCATGTTGTGGCGGGTGGTCTGCGGCTTGCGCGAGGTGATCGCCAGCTTTTGCCCGAGGATATGGTTGAGCAAGGTCGACTTGCCCACGTTGGGGCGGCCGACAATGGCTACGTAGCCGCAACGGGTTGGGTTGTTCTCAGTCATTACCATTCTCCACGCCCAGGGCGATCAGTGCAGCGGCGGCGGCGACTTGCTCGGCAATACGCCGGCTTACGCCCTGGCCACGGCTCTTGTTGTTCAGCAGGACCACTTCGCATTCGACGAAGAAGGTCCGGCAATGAGGTTCGCCCTGGATATCGACCACTTCATAACGCGGCAAATCGCAACCACGCGACTGCAGAAACTCCTGCAGGCGGGTTTTCGGGTCTTTGTTGGTGTCGACCAGCGTCAGGCTCTCGAACTCATCGGTCAGCCAGGCCAGAATGCGCTCGCGCGCGGTCTGCATGTCGGCATCCAGATAGATGGCGCCAATCAGCGCCTCGAGGGCATCGGCGAGGATCGATTCGCGGCGAAAACCACCGCTTTTCAGCTCACCCGAACCCAGTCGGAGGAATTCGCCCAGGTCGAATCCACGCGCCAGCCGCGCCAGGGTTTCACCCTTGACCAGGCGTGCGCGCAGGCGCGACAGCTGGCCTTCGCGGGCCTGCGGGAAGCGCTCGAACAGCGCCTCGCCGGCGACGAAATTGAGGATGGCGTCGCCAAGAAACTCCAGGCGCTCGTTATTGCGCCCGGCATAGCTGCGATGGGTCAGGGCCAGCAACATCTGGTCCTGATCCTTGAAGGTATAGCCGAGCTTGCGCTCCAGGCGTGCAAGGGAAGCAGTCATGCGGCCACCCGTTTGTTGTTCAACGCGTTGTTCAAATCAACATCCTGAAAAGACGGTGTGGCTGTGAATCGCTGCCAGTTGGTAGCGCCCCCGTGTTTCAAGACGCTCTCGACCTTGAGTACACAGCCTATGTCAGAAAAGCATTCGGCGCTGTCTGCAGACAGCGCCGATGGGTATCAATGGATCAGGCCGACCCGCGACAGGTTGGGCAGGTGGCTGAGCTTGGGCTCTGGCCAACTCATCCAGACTGCAAACGCCTTGCCGACGATATTGCGGTCCGGAACCATGCCATGCAGTTCCTTGGGAATGTTTGGATCATCCCAGAAACGGCTGTCGTTGGAGTTGTCGCGGTTGTCGCCCATCATGAAGTAATGGCCGGCGGGTACCGTCCATTGCTGGTCAGGCGGCATGCGGTAGCGGCTCATTTCCTTGCGGATCATGTGCTCGGCCGCGCCCAATTGCTCCTTGTACAGCTCAGCGCTGCCCAAGGTGCCTGGTTCGCTACCGACCAACTGCTCGGCGACCTGCTTGCCATTGACGAACAGGCGCTTGTCGCTGGTGTAGCCGATCTGGTCGCCCGGCAGGCCAACCACACGCTTGATGTAGTTGACGTTGGGGTCGCTCGGATAGCGGAACACCATCACGTCGCCCCGCTGCGGCTGACCGATCTCGATGACCTTCTTGTCGATCACCGGCAGGCGAATGCCGTAGGAGAACTTGTTCACCAGAATGAAGTCGCCCACTTCCAGCGTCGGTTTCATCGACCCGGAAGGAATCTGGAACGGCTCTACCAGGAACGAGCGCAACACCAGTACGATGAACAGCACCGGGAAGAACGACTTGCCGTACTCAACCAGCAACGGCTCCTTGTTCAGCTTCTCGACCACGGCCATTTCTGGCTGGCTGACGCTGCCCTGATAGGTGGCAATCGCCGCCCGCCGGCGCGGAGCCAGGAACAGCAGATCGATCAGAGCCAACAAGCCACAGACGGCAACGGCGATGACGAGCAACAGCGGGAAATTTAGCGACATAGGACCTAGCTATCCAACCTGAGCACGGCGAGGAAGGCTTCTTGTGGAATTTCCACGTTACCGACCTGTTTCATGCGTTTCTTACCGGCTTTCTGCTTTTCGAGCAGTTTGCGTTTACGGCTGACGTCGCCGCCATAACACTTGGCCAGTACGTTCTTTCTGAGCGCCTTGACAGTTGTCCGGGCGACGATCTGCCCGCCGATGGCGGCCTGGATCGCGACGTCGAACATCTGCCGAGGAATCAGTTCTTTCATTTTCTCGGTCAGCGCGCGCCCTTTGTAGTGGGCGTTGTCGCGGTGCACGATCAGCGCCAGCGCATCAACCTTGTCGCCGTTGATCAACACGTCCAGCTTGACCAGGTTGGCCGACTGGTAACGATCGAAATGGTAGTCCAGCGACGCGTAACCGCGGCTGGTCGACTTCAAACGGTCGAAGAAGTCCAGTACCACCTCGTTCATTGGCAGATCGTAGCTTACCTGCACCTGAGTACCGAGGAACTGCATGTCACGCTGGACACCGCGCTTCTCGATGCACAGGGTAATGACGTTACCCAGGTGTTCTTGCGGCACCAGGATATTGGCGCGCACGATTGGCTCACGGAAGTCTTCGACTGCTGATACATCCGGCAGTTTCGACGGGTTGTCGACGTGAATGGTTTCACCGGTCTTGAGCTTGATCTCGAAGATCACGCTCGGCGCCGTGGTGATCAGGTCCAGGTCATATTCGCGCTCGAGGCGCTCCTGGATGATCTCCATGTGCAGCATGCCGAGGAAGCCACAACGGAAGCCAAAGCCCAGTGCATCCGAGCTTTCAGGCGCGTACTGCAGCGACGAGTCGTTCAGGGTCAGCTTTTGCAGCGCATCGCGGAAGTCTTCGAAATCATCGGAAGACACCGGAAACAGGCCAGCGTAGACCTGTGGCTGAATACGTTTGAAGCCTGGCAGTACTTCCACCTCGGGGGTGGAGCTCAAGGTCAGGGTGTCGCCGACCGGCGCGCCGAGAATTTCCTTGATGCTGGCAATGATGAAGCCCACTTCGCCTGCTTTGAGATCGGCGGTCTGAGTGTGCTTTGGCGTGAACACGCCGACGCTGTCGACCAGATGGACCTTGCCGGTCGACTTGACCAGAATCTTGTCGCCCTTTTTCACGCGGCCGTGGCGCACGCGAACCAGGGACACGACGCCCAAGTAGTTGTCGAACCAGGAGTCGATGATCAGCGCTTGCAGTGGTGCATCGATGTCACCGGTTGGCGCCGGGATCTGCTGCACAAGGCGCTCGAGCACCTCGTCCACGCCCATGCCGCTCTTGGCGCTGCAGGCTACGGCGTCGGCCGCGTCGATACCGATGATCTTCTCGATTTCGTCCTTGACGCGGTCCGGATCGGCCTGGGGCAGGTCCATCTTGTTCAGTACCGGCATGACCTCAAGGCCCTGCTCGATAGCGGTGTAGCAGTTGGCCACGGACTGGGCTTCGACACCCTGGCCAGCATCGACCACCAACAACGCGCCTTCACAGGCGGCCAGCGACCGGCTGACTTCATAGGTGAAGTCTACGTGGCCGGGAGTGTCGATGAAGTTCAGCTGGTAGGTCTTGCCGTCCTGCGCCTTGTAATGCAGCGTGACGCTATGGGCTTTGATGGTGATGCCGCGCTCGCGCTCCAGATCCATCGAATCGAGCACCTGGGCTTCCATTTCGCGCGACGAGAGGCCACCGCACATCTGAATGAAACGGTCGGCCAGCGTCGACTTGCCGTGGTCGATGTGGGCGATGATGGAGAAATTGCGGATATGACTCAAATCACTCACGGGTCACTACTCGAAATGGCTGCGAGCCGGACGCCCGCCGAAAAATAGCCGGGAATTGTACCTTAAGCCGCAGCCTTGTGGGAGATTCCTGATCGGCTGCAATCCCGCGTGGCTTGGCAGGCCGCCATGAAATTTTCATCCGTTTACAAAAAAGGGCAGCCGAAGCTGCCCTGTATTGCGCTGTCGCTATGCTTATTCAGCCAGCTTGAAGGTGATGAAGCTGGCGCGCCCTTGGCGCAGCACTCGCATCGACACCGAGCGATTCTTCGGCAGGTCCTTGGCGATCTCGGTGAACTCTTTGGCCGAGCCAATGGCCTGGTTGTTGAGGTGGCTGATGACGTCACCCGGACGCAGACCGATCAACGCCGCCGGACCATCCAGCACTTCCTTGATGACCACGCCCCCCTTGAGTTCGAGGGCTTTTTTCTGCTCGGCGGTCAGGTCCGAAACCGCTACACCGAGGCGGTTGCTGCTGCGCTCGGCACTGCCCTGGCCAGGTGTGGTGATATCGGCATCTTCATCAGGCAAAGCGCCGACAGTAACGTCGAGGTTCTGCCGCTTGCCGTTGCGGATGATCTCAAGCTTGGCCCTGGCGCCATCCTTGAGGCTGCCGACCAGGTGCGGCAGGTCGGCCGACATGACGATCGGCTGGCCATTCATGCTGAGAATGACATCACCGACCTGCAAACCGCCCTTGGCCGCTGGACCGTCTTCCAGCACCTGAGCTACCAGGGCGCCGGCAGGCTTGTCCAGACCGAACGACTCGGCCAGGTCCTTGTTGACCTCCTGGATTACCACACCCAACCAACCGCGATTGACCTTGCCATCTTTCTTGAGCTGATTGGAGACGTCCAGCGCCACGTCGATCGGGATCGCGAACGACAGGCCCATGAAGCCACCGGAGCGGGTGAAGATCTGCGAGTTGATGCCGACCACTTCGCCTTTCATGTTGAACAGCGGGCCGCCAGAGTTACCCGGGTTGATTGCCACGTCGGTCTGGATGAACGGCACGTAGGTGTCGTTGGGCAGGGTCCGGCCTTTGGCGCTGACGATGCCTTTGGTTACCGAGTGATCAAAGCCGAAAGGCGAGCCGATAGCCAGTACCCATTCGCCGACTTTGAGTTTCTCCGAATCGCCCAGCTTGACGATCGGCAGATCCTTGCCTTCAACCTTGAGCAAAGCGACGTCGGTGCGCGGGTCGGTGCCGACCAGCTTGGCCTGCAGCTCGCTGCGGTCGGACAGGCGCACGATGATCTCGTCAGCGTCGGCGACCACATGGTTGTTGGTCAGCACATAACCATCGCTGGAAATGATGAAGCCCGAACCCAGCGATTGCGCTTCCCGCTGGCGGTCGCCGCGCGGCGAACGCGGCTGTTGTGGCATGTTGCGCTCGAAGAATTCACGGAACATCGGCGGCAGGCCTTCAAGATCAGGCATCTGCCCGGCAGCAATGCGCCGATCAGGCAGCTTCTGCTTGGTACTGATGTTCACCACCGCCGGCGAAGCCTGCTCGACCAGCGTGGTGAAGTCCGGCAGTGCTTCTTCAGCCTGGGCCGTCAGCACCTGGCCGAGCATCAGCACGGCGGCGAACATGGAGAGATAGGGTTTCAAGCGTGGTATCGACATACGGCTCCCGTCACAACGAGCGTAAATTGCATTAAGACCCCTGCAGATGCAGGAAAGGCCAGACCCCGAGGACTCTGACCTATAGAAAATTTACGAAGGGATTGCAAATGACATTGCGTTAATTTCATTTCAGCCGATTACGTGAAGGGCTGCAAACGCAGGCGCGCCGCTACTGGCTGGCCTGGGCATCCTGAGCACGCATGGACAATGCAACGCGCTCGGCAGTACCCAACGGGATCTCGCCAACCACCGTGACGATGACCTTGCCCTTGGGAGTATTGAGGTAGCGCGAGACTGCCACGGTCGGGCCGAGCTGCACGCGGGTATCGTTACCTGAATCATCCTTGACCGGCTCCAGAAATACCGAAAAACGAGTCAGCCCATCGTCATACATCAGACTGCTGACCGTGGTCTTACGCGAAACATCACTGCGTACCGAACTGTTGACCAACTCGAAACCGGGCGGCAACCAATCGGAGCGCCAACCACCTACTGCCTGCAACGGCGAAGCTGCAACTGCATGTTCTACAGGCTTGCACGCATCACTTGGGCGCATCGCTTGCTCGGTTGGCGGTGTGGTATCCAGACGGGTCATCTGGAAACGCTCGAGCAATTGACCCTTGTCGTTGAGCATCAACGAACGCAGGGGCAATGCGGTCTGGCGGTCCAGATGCAATTCGAAAGCGTAGCGATGCTGGTCACGGGGGGTCAGGGTGATAATCACCGCATCGCGCCCGGCAACCCGCGACGTGCCGGCAACGCTCAAGTCGTACCAGCTCATCAGTTTGAGGGGGTCCAGCACCCGCGGGGCAGAGCTTGGCGGCGTCGAAACGCCACTCACCAGATCGCCACTGACGCACTGCACCTGACCGTCCACACGGACGATCTCCTGAGCCGTACCATCGAGCTGCAACAGCCGCTCGCTGACCGACCCGTTGGCAACGCGGTGCCAGATGTCGTGGGAAGAGAAGCTGCCGTTGCGCTCGTAAACGAACGAACCCTGGTAGCTCTGGGATTGCTCAGCTCGTGCCAGCTTGTTCAGCCACTCATTCGCCTGAGGCGAAGAGTTGGCTGCCAACGCTGGCACCATCATGCAACTGCCTACCAGCAGTGACAGAAGAGGTAGCGCGCGCATGATGCTCCTTAACTAGCGGTTTTCCAGGCTAGCGGCGCGGGCGTATGGCAGTGCGGTTTCAGTGCCCTTGAGCGCTGATTCCTGAGCGTGCTGCTTCAAATAGCCCGGCAGACGCTTGTCCCAGCCTTCCTGGCTCTGCAAAACACCATTGGCCATCGGCCCGGTGGTCTGCTCGCTGCTCTCGCTGTAGCCAGCCAGAACTGCCGGACCTTGCGTTTGCGGCATGGTCAGACCTTGCTGAGCAGGCTGTTGCGCAGCCAGTTCGCTACCAGTGATTTCGTCCTGGTTATACAGACGCACGCCAGCCAGTACTGCAACGGTTACCGAGGCAGCTACGGCCAAACGGCCGATGCTACGCCAAGGGCCTTGCTTGACCTTGGCTGGCACAGCCTCATCGGCCAGTGCAGCAGAGACCGCCGCAGCGATGTCCAGCTTGGGCAGCAGCAGTTCCTTGTGCATGGCTGCACGGGCAACCTGGTAACGCGACCAGGTAGCACGGGTGTCGGCGTCATCAGTGGCGCTCAAAACACGACGCAGCTCCAATTCATCCGCTTCGTTGTCCATTACGGCGGACAGCGATTCCTGCAAAGCTTCACGACTCATGGCGGTTCCTCTCTTGGCTGTAGCCGCTGTCTCAGGATTCCTGCAGCAACGGCTGCAAGGCTTTATCAATGGCCTCCCGAGCGCGGAAAATCCTTGAGCGCACGGTCCCCACCGGACATTGCATGACGCTCGCAATGTCCTCATAACTCAGACCATCAAATTCGCGCAAAGTTAGTGCCGTGCGCAGATCTTCTGGCAGTTGCTGGATGGTCCGATGGACGGTACCTTCGATCTCATCCCGCAACAACGAGCGTTCTGGGGACTCGAGATCCTTGAGACCATGATCGCCGTCATAGAACTCCGCATCCTCGGAGCTCACATCACTGTCGGGTGGCCTTCTACCGCGGGACACCAGATAGTTTTTCGCCGTGTTGATGGCGATGCGGTACAGCCAGGTATAAAAGGCGCTGTCACCGCGGAAATTGCCTAGCGCCCGGTAGGCCTTGATGAAGGCTTCCTGCGCCACATCCTGGGCTTCATGGGTGTCGTGTACAAAGCGCACGATCAACCCGAGAATCTTGTGCTGATACTTCAGCACCAACAGATCGAACGCTCGCCTGTCGCCGCGCTGCACGCGCTCGACAAGCTGCTGATCCTCTTCCTGGGTTAGCATGAATACTCCTCAGTAAACTTGAAGGAGCATTGCAACAGCCACCGTTCAGGCTTGCAAACATAGACTCGGGCTTTGCGCAAAAGTTCTCCCCTCCAAGCAAGTTTCCTGCGGCCTCTGGTCGGCTCGCACGAAAAAGACGCAGTACGGTCACGGCCGGCCGCGTCATTGATCTGGTCTTGATTTACGCAGGTATCAGCCCATTTCGAGCTACTGCCCTGCGTCGCCTTGGCATTCGTGGCGTATGGGCAGCCTTCATAGGATTTCCAGCCAGACTGGAAAGTTCCCGGAAGATCGCCGTTGCGTGACAAGCGCCATTGGAAATCAGGCACCCGGGGCTGCTATAAAGGCATCCCGGCAACGTTTTCACGATAGTTTCACAATGCCATCTGCGCATCGCTATTGTGCCGTTCCCCTCCCCTAGATTACTAGTGCCCCGACATGAGCAAACAATTCCAATACGATGTCCTGGTGATCGGCAGTGGGGCCGCAGGCCTCAGCCTGGCACTCAACCTTCCGGATCACCTGCGCATCGCTGTGCTGAGCAAGGGTGACCTGGCCAATGGCTCGACCTTTTGGGCCCAGGGCGGCGTTGCCGCCGTGCTTGACGACACCGACACTGTGCAGTCGCATGTCGAGGATACCCTCAATGCCGGCGGCGGACTGTGCTCGGAAGAAGCGGTGCGGTTTACCGTTGAGCATAGTCGCGAAGCGATTGAGTGGCTGATCGAACAAGGCGTGCCATTTACTCGCGACGAACACCCACCGGGTGATGAACGCAGCTTCGAATTTCACCTGACCCGCGAAGGCGGCCACAGCCACCGGCGCATCATCCATGCGGCCGACGCTACCGGTGCGGCGATCTTTACCACCCTGCTGCAGCGCGCCCGGCAACGGTCCAACATCACCCTGCTGGAGCAGCGCGTCGCCGTCGACCTGATCACCGAGCGCCGCCTTGGCCTGGACGGCGAGCGCTGCCTCGGCGCATACGTACTGGACCGCAACAGCGGCGAGGTGGATACCTTCGGCGCACGCTTCACCGTGCTTGCAACCGGCGGTGCAGCCAAGGTCTACCTCTATACCAGCAACCCCGACGGCGCCTGCGGCGATGGCATTGCCATGGCCTGGCGCGCGGGCTGCCGGGTCGCCAATCTTGAATTCAACCAGTTTCACCCGACCTGCCTGTACCACCCGCAGGCCAAGAGCTTCCTGGTCACCGAGGCGCTGCGCGGCGAGGGCGCCCTGCTCCGCCTGCCCAATGGCGAGCGCTTCATGCCGCGCTTCGACCCACGCGAAGAACTGGCACCACGGGATATCGTCGCGCGCGCTATCGACCACGAAATGAAGCGCCTGGGTGTGGACTGCGTTTACCTGGACATCACCCACAAGCCAGCCGAGTTCATCCAAAGCCACTTCCCGACCGTGTACGAGCGCTGCCTGACCTTCGGCATCGACATCACGCGCCAGCCGATTCCGGTGGTCCCGGCTGCGCACTACACCTGCGGCGGGGTGATGGTCGACGATCGCGGTCACACCGACGTGCCCGGCTTGTATGCCATTGGCGAGACCAGCTTCACTGGCTTGCACGGCGCCAACCGGATGGCCAGCAACTCGCTGCTGGAATGCTTTGTTTATGGCCGCTCGGCGGCTGCCGACATCGAAGCGAGCCTGGACCGGGTCGAAATGCCGCAGGCTCTGCCTTGCTGGGATGCCAGCCAGGTTACCGATTCGGACGAAGACGTGATCATTGCGCACAACTGGGACGAACTGCGGCGCTTCATGTGGGACTACGTCGGCATCGTGCGCACCAGCAAGCGCCTGCAACGGGCTGAACACCGTGTACGCCTGCTGCTGGATGAGATCGACGAGTTCTACAGCAACTACAAGGTCAGCCGCGATTTGATTGAGCTGCGCAATCTGGCCCAAGTAGCCGAATTGATGATTCGCTCGGCGATGCAGCGCAAGGAAAGCCGCGGCCTGCACTACACCCTGGACTATCCGGCGATGCTGCCCGAAGCGCGCGATACCATTCTCAGCCCGCTCTGAGCGGGCTCAAGAAGGCTACGCCCAGCGCCTGCGACTGAACTTCAAGCGCAGGCGCAGGCGCCGGTGTTGCTCCAGCACCAGCGCGTCAGGACAAACGCACTGACTTTCGCTGAAGCGCCTGCCCGCTCGCACGAAACGCAATACTACCAGCCCCGGCAGAGCCATGCTGTCCGGCAGCAGGCGCACCGACTGCCAGCCCTGGCTGCGGCTGTACAGCTGCCAGCCTTGGCTGTCGCGGCGCAGGCCGGTGATGGCGTCGGGATGAGTAAGCAGGATGCGTCGGGGAATGACCCAGCAGGCGTGGCTAAGGCAGCCAGCGACGAGTAGCAGCAGCCACCAGCGCGGCTCGCTCAGCCAAAGCGCCAGCAATGCCAGCGCCAGACTCGCCAGATAGGCCGTCAGCAGCCGGCGTGAGCCCTGCCAGCGGCACTGGAACTGCTCACTTGGGCTGGACACGGTCCAGAATGATCCGAACCATGCGCTGCAGCTCAGGGTCTTCAGACTCGCTGCGCTCCATGAACCAGCCGAACATGTCCTGGTCTTCACAAGCCAGCAAGCGCACGTAAAGCTCGCGGTCCGCTTCGTTCAAGGTGGCGTAGACTTCCTGGGTGAAGGGCACCAGCAGCACGTCGAGCTCCAGCATGCCGCGGCGGCTGTGCCAGAAAAGCCGGTTGATTTCAGTTTGTTCGACCATGGGACCCTCCTCGAATGGGCGGCGAGTATACCGCGCCGGGCACACGGCGGCACAAGGCGTTGGTCTAGTCACCTACCTATTTTGTTACCAGCGTTCTATGATGGCTACCAGTCTCAAGCAACCGCGATGACCCATGGCCGACTCTGCTTTCTATTGCCCCCTTGCCCACGAGGGCATCCTCGCCGTTCGCGGCTCCGACGCTGGCAAGTTCCTGCAAGGCCAGCTGACCTGTAACCTCAACTATCTCAGCCAGGAGCAATCGAGCCTGGGCGCGCGCTGCATGGTCAAAGGCCGTATGCAGTCGAGCTTCCGTATCGTGCCCGAAGGCAACGGCTTGCTGCTGGCGATGGCCCGCGGCCTGATCGATGCACAGCTGGCCGACCTGAAAAAATACGCGGTATTTTCTAAGGCCACGTTGACCGACGACAGCGCGAGCTGGGTCCGCTTTGGGCTGGAGCACGCTGAGCAGGCCTTGCTCGCACTTGGCCTGGATGTGCCCGCTGCAGATGGCGCAACGGTCCGTGAACATGGCCTGATCGCTATCCGCGTTTCGCCCGGCCGCGTCGAACTGTGGGTCCCGGCTGAACAGGCCCACAACGTGCAGCAGCAACTCGCTGGTACGCTCAGCGAAGGCAGCCTCAACGACTGGCTACTGGGGCAGATCCGCGCTGGTATTGGCCAGGTTTTCGAGCAGACCCGTGAACTGTTCATTCCGCAGATGATCAATCTGCAGGCGGTGGGCGGCGTGAGTTTCAAGAAAGGCTGTTATACCGGCCAGGAAATCGTCGCGCGCATGCAGTACCTGGGCAAGCTCAAACGCCGTCAGTACCGGCTGGCTCTGGCCGTTGCCGATGTGCCTGCGCCCGGCAGCCAGATCTTTTCGCCCACCCACGGTTCCGCGGTTGGCGAAGTCGTGCTGGCAGCTGCCTGTGAACAAGGCTGCGAACTGCTCGCAGTGATCAGCGCCGACGCGGTAGAAGATGACAACCTGCACCTGCTCAGCCTCGAAGGCCCACGCCTGACCTTGCTGAGCCTGCCTTACGAACTGGACCGCGATCGGGAAATCCAGCGCTGACCAGCCTGCCCCGCACCGTGCGGGGCTGCCACACTGCGGTAGAGAATCTCCATGAACAGACTGGCCGAGATGGTCCAGGCGCAATTACTCACTGCCATCGCCAATGACGACCTGGTCCTGCCGACCCTGCCGGAAGTGGCACTGAGCATCCGCGAGGCTGCTGAAGACAGCGAGATCAGCGTTTCGGCCCTGAGCAAGGTGATCGGCCGCGATGCCGCGCTATCTGCGCGCTTGATCAAAGTGGTCAACAGCCCCCTGTTGCGCGCCGCCGTCGAAGTCACCGATCTGCACACGGCGATTACCCGGCTGGGCATCAACTACAGCTGCAACCTGTCGATCGGGCTGGTAATCGAGCAGATCTTCCATGCCCGCTCGCCTGCGGTGGAGCAAAAGTTGCGCGATATCTGGGCCACCAGCCTGGAAGTTGCCGGCATCAGCTATGAGCTGTGTCGCCGCTACACCGACCTAAAGCCCGATCAGGCGACCCTCGGTGGCCTTGTCCATCAGATCGGCGCGCTGCCGGTGCTGATCTATGCCGAAGAGCACAACGAGTTGCTGTCCGACCCGGTCTGCCTGAACTATGTGATCGAGCAGATCCAGCCAGTCCTGGGTGACAAGATCCTCAGTGACTGGGAGTTCCCCGAGCAACTGGTCAAGCTGCCTGGGCAAATCCAGGATCTGGATCGGCGCACCGACAAGGTCGATTACATCGACGTGGTGCAAATCGCCCGCTGCCTGAGCCAGCGCGGCCGCAGCCGGCCCCTGGCGGCACTGCCCGCCTATCGGCACCTCGGCCTGCCGCAGGGCACGGAACTGGAAGTAGCAGAGCTGCTCGAAGCGCGAAGCATGTTGCGCTGAGGGCTAGTGGCCGGGAAAAGGCTAAAGGTTCAAGCGATCCAAGCCCTGGTCAGCAATAAAGCTGACCCTGACCTTCAAACCTCCATTTTCGCCGTCATGCAAACTGATCTGGGCCAGATGCGCCCGACAGATTTCCCCGACAATCGCCAACCCCAGCCCACTGCCCTGAGCACGACGCCGGTAAAAGCGCTCGAATACCCGCTCACGCTCAGCTTCAGGAATGCCCGGGCCATCATCTTCGACCTCGAGCACCGCCGGCGCCAACACACGCAAGATCACATTGCCGCCAACCGGCGTGTGCGCCAGCGCGTTATCGATCAGGTTGCTGAGCAGCTCGTTGAGCAAAGTCGGCTCGCCCTTGAGCCAGACCGGCGACTCAGCTTCCAGCGCCAACAACACACCACGGGCATGCGCCAACGGCGCCATGGCCATCCCCAACTCCCGGCTCAGCTGGCTCAGATCAAGCCGCTGCGCCCCGCCCTCGGCAATCGCCCGCGCGCCGTTTTCAACGCGCGCCAACGACAGCAACTGGTTGGCCAAATGGGTCAGCCGGTCAGTACCTTGGGCAGCCGACTCAAGGGTCTGTCGCCACTCCTGCGGGTCCTGCGAGCGCAGGCCCAACTCGACCCGCGCCTTGAGCGCTGCCAGCGGCGTACGCAGTTCATGCGCGGCATCGGCAATAAACTGCGCCTGGCGCTCGAACTGTGCGCGCAGCCGCTCGGTAAAGTGATTGAGCGCACGTACCAATGGCCCCAGCTCATGCTGCACCTGCACTGTTGGCAAGGCGCGCAGGTCGTCCGGCTGGCGCTCCTCTACCGCACTGCGCAAACGCTCGAGCGGGCGCAGCGCTGCACTGACCGCAAACCAGACCATGACCAGCGCCGCCAGCGCCAGCATCCCCAGCCGCAACAGGGTATCGGCCATCAGCCCGCGGGCCATGCTCACCCGTGCCTCTTCGGTTTCGGCCACGCGAATCTCGGCCATGCCGTTCATGTTCGGCTCGCTGACCGCCTTGAGCAGGCTGACCACACGTACATCCTGGCCAAGGTAGGAGGCATTGTAGAAACGCGCCAAGGCCGGATAGTCGTCAGTGCGAGGCGTGCCGGGCGGAGGTGGCGGCAGCTTTTCGTACCCCGAGATCAAGCGCTGGTTGATGTCCAACACCTGGTAGTAAATGCGTCCGGCACTGTCGTAGGCGAAGGTGTCCAGCGCCACATAGGGCACATCGGCACTCAGTGTGCCGTCGCGCTGGGACAAGCCCGCAGCAATGGTCCGCGCCGACGCCAGCAGCGTACGGTCATAGGCAGTGTCGGCGGCCTCGCGGCCGTTCCAGTAGGCGCTCAGGCCGCTGGCCAGCATCAGTACCACCAGCAGCAGCGCAAGATTGCCCAGCAGCCGCCCGCGCAGGCTGGCGCCATCACGCATCACGGTGCTCCAGCAGGTAGCCAAGACCGCGGAAGGTGACGATGGCAACCGCATGGCCGTCGAGTTTCTTGCGCAGCCGATGCACGTAGATTTCGATGGCATCAGGGCTGGCTTCTTCGTCGAGGCCAAACACCTGCGCCGCCAGTTGCTCCTTGCTCATCACTCGTCCGGGCCGGGCAATCATTGCCTGCAGCACACTTTGCTCGCGCGAGGTCAGGGTCAGGTGCTCGTCACCCAGGCTGAAACGGCGGGTGTCGAGGTCGTAGACCAGCGGACCACAGCGCTGCTGGCGTTCGCCACCGAGCACACTGCGCCGCAGCAGGGCCTTGACCCGCGCCTCCAGCTCAGTCAACTCGAACGGCTTGGCCAGGTAATCGTCGGCGCCCAGGTTGAGCCCGTGCACACGATCCTTGACGTCACTGCGGGCAGTCAGCATCAGCACCGGCAAGGTCTTGCCGCGGCCGCGCAGCCGCGCCAGCACTTCAAAACCGTCCATCCGCGGCAGGCCGACATCGAGCACCGCCACCGCGTATTCCTCGCTGGTCAGCGCCAGGTCAGCGGCGATGCCGTCGTGTAGCACGTCCACAGTCAGGCCCTGACTCTTGAGCGCCTGAGCCACGCTTTCGGCCAGTTGCAGGTGGTCTTCAACCAGCAGCACTCGCATCGGTTTCTCCCTTCGGTGAAGTGGGGGCGCGTTAGTTGGCGCGGAGTGTACCGCCGTCGGCACACCTGTGAAGCCCCAATATGACAAACCTTTCATGTTGAAAGGTTAGCGAAAGGTTGGCCGCCTAGCATCGGATCAAGAATGCCCCGAGCGTTCATAAGCACCAGCAAGGTGCAGACCAATAAAAACAATAAACGGAGTCACTCGACGATGCTGTCATCACAGCCGCAGGCGTTCGCGCCTACCCGTTCCACTCGTCCACGCCCCACTGCCATTGCCAGCGCCCTTGCGCTCGCCGGTATCGCGCCTGTCAGCCAGGCGGCCTTCTTCGAAGACAGCAGCGCCACCTTCGAAACCCGCAACATGTACTTCAACCGTGATTTCCGTGACGGCACCAGCAGCCAGCAGTCCAAACGTGACGAGTGGGCGCAGGGCTTCATGCTCAATTTCGAATCCGGGTACACCGAAGGCACTGTCGGCTTTGGCCTGGACGCACTGGGCATGGTCGGGATCAAGCTCGACTCCAGTGAAGACCGCACCGGCACCGGGCTGTTGCCGACCCATGATGACGGCAAGGCTGCCGACGAGTACTCCAAGCTCGGTCTGACCGGCAAGGTGAAGATTTCCAAGACAGAGCTCAAAGTGGGTTCGCTGATCCCTGAACTGCCGACCCTGCAGCCCAACGATGGGCGGATTCTGCCGCAGACCTTCGAGGGTGGCTTGCTGACCTCCAACGAAATCAGCAACCTGACCGTTACCGCCGGACGTCTGGAAAAAGCCAAGGACCGCAACGACACCAACTGGGAAGACATCGCCCTCAACAACAAGAACGGCCGTTTCGGCGGGACCTTCGCCGCCGACAACTATGACCTGGCCGGCCTTGACTACAAATTCACCGACCGCATCACCGGCAGCTATCACGTTGCCCAACTTGACGACATCTACCGTCAGCACTTCGTTGGCATGGTCGCGACCCAGCCGTGGGGCCCGGGCACCTTTGGCGCCGACCTGCGCCTGGCGATAAGTGACGACCAGGGCCAGGCCCGCGCCGGCAAGATCGACAACACCACCGCCAACGGCATGCTCAGCTACGCCCTCGATGGCCACAAGCTCAGCGGCGCCTATCAGCACGTCTCGGGCGACAGCGCCTTCCCCTACGTCGATGGCGCCGACCCGTACCTGGTCAACTTCGTCCAGATCAACGACTTTGCCGGTGCCGACGAGCACTCCTGGCAGCTGCGTTACGACTACAACTTCGCCTCTCTGGGCATTCCCGGCCTGACCTTCATGACCCGCTACCTCAGTGGCGACAACGTCAGCCGCGCCGATGGCAGCGAGGGCAAGGAGTGGGAACGCAACACCGAGTTCAAATACGTAGTACAGACCGGGCCGTTGAAAAACGTCGCGGTGCGTCTGCGTAACGCCACCTTCCGCTCGAATTTTGCCCGTGACGCCGACGAAGTGCGGCTGCTGGTGAGCTACAGCGTGGCCCTGTGGTAATCCATAACAACAATATTTACGGAGATAGACGATGACCTTTTCCCTGCGCCGCCTCGTCCTCGCTACCGGTTGCCTGCTGTTGGCCGGTCAAGCCCTGGCTGCTGAACCGAAACGCCCTGAATGTATCGCTCCAGCTTCGCCCGGCGGCGGCTTCGACCTGACCTGCAAGCTGGTGCAAAGCGCCCTGGTCAACGAGAAGATTCTCAGTAAACCGATGCGCGTCACCTACATGCCTGGCGGCGTTGGTGCGGTTGCCTACAACGCCGTGGTTGCCCAGCGCCCGGGCGATGCCGGCACCCTGGTGGCCTGGTCCAGTGGCTCGCTGCTGAACCTGGCACAAGGCAAGTTCGGCCGTTTCGATGAAAACGCAGTGAAGTGGCTGGCGGCCGTGGGCACCAGCTACGGCGCGATCGCGGTGAACAAGGACTCGCCTTACAAAAACCTGGCTGACCTGGTTGCTGCGCTGAAAAAAGACCCGAGCAAAGTGGTGATCGGCTCCGGCGGCACCGTCGGCAGCCAGGACTGGATGCAGACCGCGCTGATCGCCAAGGCCGCCGGGATCAACCCGCGTGACCTGCGCTACGTCGCCCTGGAAGGCGGCGGCGAAATCGCCACTGCACTGCTCGGCGGGCACATTCAGGTCGGCTCCACCGATATCTCCGACTCCATGCCGCACATCCAGAGTGGCAACATGCGCATCCTTGCCGTATTCGCCGAGAACCGTCTCGATGAGCCGGAAATGAAGGACATCCCGACTGCCAAGGAACAGGGCTACGACATCGTCTGGCCAGTGGTACGTGGCTTCTACCTCGGGCCAAAAGTCAGCGACGAAGACTACGCCTGGTGGAAAGCCGCGTTCGACAAGCTGCTGGCCTCCGAGGAGTTCGCCAAGCTGCGTGACCAGCGCGAGCTGTTCCCGTTCGCCCTGACCGGGCCGGAGCTGGACGCCTACGTCAAGAAACAGGTTGCCGACTACAAGACCCTGGCCCGGGAATTCGGCCTGATTCAGTAACAACGTACAGCTGCAGCACCTGTTGAAGCAGGTCAGCCCGCGCAAGCGTCGGTGTCATCACCAACGCCTGCGCGGGTAGAACCGCTCCCGCAATAAACTGCAGCAAGGCAGCCCTCTCGAGGATTTCCCCATGATCCTGCAACGCATTTTTGCCCTGATCCTGCTGGCGGTGTGCGCCGTCCTGGCAGTGATGGCCTGGCCTTACCAGGCCGCGTTTTCCTACGAACCGGTGGGCCCGCGCGCCTTCCCGTTGTTGATGCTTGGCCTGATGGGCCTGGCGTTGCTGTGCCTGGCGATTCGGCCGACGCCGATCGTGCATAAAGAGGACGAGCCGCCGCTGGATCGCCCGACCCTGATCAAGATTGCGATCTGCACCGGTTTGTTGATCCTGTTCGCCGCCACCTTCGAGAGCCTGGGCTTCATCGTCAGTGCGGTATTGATCGGCGTGCCGATGGCGCGCCTGTATGGCGGCCGCTGGCTGCACAGCGCAATGGTGGTGGTGGCGATGAGCGTGCTGCTGTACTGGCTGTTCGATCGCGTGATGGACGTACCCCTGCCCCTTGGCCTGCTTGACGTGCTGGAGAACTGACAGATGGATACTTTAGGCTATCTCAGCCAGGGCTTCGGCGTCGCCTTGAGCCCGTACAACCTGGTTACCGCCCTGTGCGGCACCCTGATCGGCACCGTGGTCGGCCTGCTGCCGGGCCTGGGCCCGATCAACGGCGTGGCGTTGCTGATCCCGATCGCCTTTGCCCTCGGCCTGCCGCCTGAATCCGCCTTGATTCTGCTGGCGGCGGTGTACCTGGGTTGCGAATACGGCGGCCGGATCAGCTCGATCCTGCTCAACATTCCGGGCGAAGCTTCGACCGTGATGACCACCCTCGACGGTTACCCAATGGCTCGCCAGGGTCTGGCTGGGGTCGCGCTGTCGCTGTCGGCGTGGAGCTCGTTCATCGGTGCCTTCATCGCCACCTGCGGCATGGTCCTGTTCGCGCCGTTGCTGGCAAAGTGGGCGATTGCCTTCGGACCCGCTGAATACTTCGTGCTGATGGTGTTCGCCATTGTCTGCCTGGGCGGTATGGCCGGCGACAAGCCACTGAAGACATTTATCGCGGCGTTGATCGGCCTGTTTCTGTCGGCAGTCGGTATCGATGCCAACAGCGGCGTTTACCGCTTCACCGGCGACAGCGTGCACATGGCTGACGGCATTCAGTTCGTGGTACTGGTGCTGGGCCTGTTCTCGATCAGCGAGATCCTGCTGCTGCTGGAGAAAACCCATCATGGCCACCAGGCGGTAAAAGCCACCGGGCGCATGCTGTTCAACTTCAAGGAAGCGGCTTCAGTATTCGCAGTGAACATCCGTTGTGGCCTGCTCGGCTTCATCATGGGCGTATTGCCCGGCGCCGGTGCCACCCTGGCCAGCGCGGTTGCCTACATGACCGAGAAGAAAATCGCTGGCACCAGCGGCAAGTTCGGCGAAGGCGATGCACGTGGCCTGGCAGCACCGGAAACCGCCATCGGCGCCTCCTGCTGCGGTGCACTGGTGCCGATGCTGACCCTCGGCGTACCCGGTTCGGGCACCACTGCGGTAATGATCGGTGCACTGACCCTGTACAACATCACCCCAGGACCGATGCTGTTCGAACAGCAACCCGACATCGTCTGGGGCCTGATCGCCTCGTTGTTCATCGCCAACATCATGCTGGTGATCCTCAACATTCCGATGATCCGCATCTTCACCCGCATCCTCGCCGTGCCGAACTGGGCGCTGGTGCCAGTAATCGCCATCATCACCGCCATCGGCGTGTACGCCGTGCATGCGACCACCTTTGACCTGTTCCTGATGATCGGTATCGGCATCATGGGTTACATCCTGCGCAAGCTGGACTTCCCGCTGTCGCCGATCCTGCTCGGATTCATCCTCGGCGGGCTGATGGAGCAGAACCTGCGCCGCGCCTTGTCCATCTCCAACGGTGAGCTGGGCATTCTCTACTCGAGCCCGATCAGCATGAGCGTATGGGGCCTGACCATCTGCATGATGTGCCTGCCGCTGCTGCGCAGCTGGCGCCGCCGCAGCCTGCAACGTCGGGCTGTTGCGGATGCCTGATCGATCGTTGCCGCTGTTCTGGGCAACCGGGCTGGTCGGCCTTGCTGGCGGATTTCTCGCCAGCAAGGTCGGCTGGCCTTTGCCGTGGATGGTCGGCTCGTTGCTGGCGATCATCCTGGTGCGTTGCCTGACCCCCTGGCAGTTGCCGGAAATCCCCAACGGACGTAAATGCGGCCAGTGGATCATCGGCGTCGGTATCGGCCTGCACTTCACCCCGGCGATCCTCGAACAAGTGTCCGGGCATTTCGGCTTGATTCTGTTTGGTGCGCTGTTCACCACCGCTTCCAGTGTCATAAGTGTATGGCTGCTACGGCGCAGCGGTGAGGATCGCGCCACCGCCTTTTTCGCCAGTATGCCGGGAGGTTCCGGCGAAATGGTCAACCTCGGCGCACGCAATGGCGCGGTGCTCAGCCAGGTCGCCGCGGCGCAGAGTCTGCGTGTGCTGGCGGTGGTGCTGTGCGTGCCGGCACTGTTCAAGTTGCTGCTCGGTGATGGCGTGCCGGTCAGCCATGCCAGCAGTGTCAGCTGGGGCTGGCTGGCGTTGATCACGCCGCTGGCGGTGTTGGTCGGTTATGGCTGGCAGCGCTTGCGCCAACCCAACCCATGGTTGTTCGGGCCATTGCTGGTGGCGGCAACGGTAAGCCTGGCGGCTGATTTGCAGATCACCCTGCCGGAGGGCGCCAGCCAGATGGGCCAGTGGTTGATCGGCAGTGGCCTTGCCTGTCACTTCAACCGGGCATTTTTCCGCCGCGCGCCGTCGTTTCTGGGCCGCACCTTGCTGGCTACCGCCTTGAGCATGGTGATTGCGGCGCTTGCGGCGTGGGGTTTGAGCAACCTGAGCCAGCTGGACTTGCGTTCGCTGACGTTGGGCATGATGCCTGGGGGGATCGCCGAGATGAGCCTTACGGCGGAGACCCTGCAGTTGTCTGTGCCGTTGGTGACAGCGATGCAGGTAATGCGTTTGTTGTTTGTGCTGTTTCTGGCAGAGCCATTGTTCCGGCTGTGGAATGCGCGGGATCAAAATCAGTAAGGGGGCGCAGCACACGCCCCCGACCAAAGCCCATCAACAGAGTCACTGAGGCAGTGCCCACTCCACAGGTTTCATGCCGTGCTGCTGCAGGAAGCGGTTGGCATGGCTGAAATGCCCGCAGCCGATAAAGCCCCGGTAGGCCGACAATGGCGACGGATGTACCGACTTGAGCACCAGGTGCTTGGTGCCGTCGATCAACTTCTGCTTGCTCTGGGCATGTGCGCCCCACAGCAGAAAGACCACATTCGATTGCCGCTCGCTGACCAGCTGGATGATCCGGTCAGTGAACGACTCCCAGCCTTTCTTGGCATGCGATGCGGCATTGCCCCGCTGCACGGTCATGGTCGTATTGAGCAGTAGCACGCCCTGCTCTGCCCAGCTCTGCAGATAGCCATGGGCAGGAATCGGCAGGTTCAGGTCACGCTGCAACTCTTTGTAGATATTCACCAGCGATGGCGGTGTCGGAACGCCCGGCTGTACCGAGAAGCACAGGCCATGCGCCTGACCTGGGCCGTGGTAGGGGTCCTGGCCGAGGATGACCACTTTGACCTGGTCCAGCGGCGTGCTGTTAAGGGCGTTGAAGATCAGCGGGCCAGGTGGATAAATCTCTTTGCCGGCGGCGTACTCCTGGCGCAGGAACTCGCGCAGCTGCTGCATGTAGGGCTGTTCGAACTCGGCGCGCAGCGCCTCCTTCCAGCTGGGCTCAAGCTTGATGCGGTCGTCGTCGGTCATCGGTGTGGTCCTGAAACTGAGGGGCGCGACACTAGGAAAGCTGCCCGAGCTTGTCAATCGATCCGACCGACGACCGGCAGCCTGCGGCTGAGCCGACCATACTGAGCGGATGACCTGTGCGAGGTAGTTCATGGCCGTAACCAGCGAAGTACTTACCGGAGTGGATGGTGCGCGAATCGGCATTGCCACACTGGATGCAGCAAAGTCCCTCAACGCGTTGAGCCTGGCGATGATCGAGCAGCTCGAGGCGCTGCTCCAGACGTGGGCGAGGGATGCTGGTGTCGTCTGCGTGCTCTTGCGGGGCAGCGGCGCCAAGGCGTTTTGCGCGGGTGGCGATGTTCGTGCGCTGGTCGACCAATGCCGCGGGCAACCGGGCCAGGTGCCAGCGCTGGCCAGGCAGTTCTTCGCAGCCGAATACCGCCTGGACTATGCCCTGCACTGTTATCCCAAGCCTTTGCTGTGTTGGGGTCATGGCCATGTGCTGGGCGGTGGCCTGGGCCTGCTGCAAGGCGCTGGGATACGCATCGTGACGCCGAGCAGTCGGCTGGCCATGCCGGAGATCAGCATAGGCTTGTACCCGGACGTAGGCGCCAGTTGGTTCCTCAGCCGTCTGCCAGGCAAGCTGGGGTTGTTTCTCGGCCTGACAGGGTCGCCGATCAACGCCCGTGATGCGCTGGACCTGGGTCTGGCGGATCGTTTTCTTGGCGAGCAGCAGCAGACGGCATTGATTGATGAACTACTGCAGTTGAACTGGCAGGAACAGACCACCCTGCAGTTGAACAGCCTGCTCAAGTGTCAGCAGCACCGCGCCCTTGCAGACCTGCCACAGGCGCAGTGGTTGCCGCGGCGAGCACTGATAGATGAGGTGCTGGATGTAGCAGATCCGGTTGCCGCCTGGCGCGCCATCGCCAGCCTGCGTCAGCACAGCGACCCGTTGTTGGCGGCTGCAGGGCAGCGCCTGCACGACGGTTGCCCGCTCAGCGCCCATCTGGTCTGGGAGCAATTGCAGCGAGCCCGGCACATGTCGCTGTTGCAGGCGCTGCAGATGGAATATGCGATGAGCCTGAATTGCTGCCGGCATCCTGAATTCAGCGAGGGCGTGCGTGCGCGGTTGATTGAAAAAGATAACACGCCGCGCTGGCACTGGCCGGATGTGGCTCAGGTGCCAGCGGCGGTGGTTGAGGCGCACTTTGCCAAAGCCTGGGAGGGCCGCCATCCGCTGGCCGATCAAGTTTAGGGCAGGACCTCACCGATGCCGATTGCGATCATCGCGCCCGCCATCCGGGCGGCGATCACGGTCGCCATGGCCCCTTGAATGCCAACGCCCTTCCTGCGATCGGCGGTCATCGTTGCGGTAATCATGCCGCTCTCGATCACGACGGTATTCGTAACGCTGCCGATTACCGTAATCGTTGCGTGGGTTGCCATACCACTGCTGGTTCATCCCTGGACGCGGTTGCGGCCGATAGAGCGGCGCCGGTGCCGGGCGGTAATAGCGCGGTGCAGGCTGATAGTAGTAACGGGGCTGCGGCACCACGTAATAGTCACGCTCATAGCGCTGATAGCCGGGATACCCGTAACGCTCGCCACTGTAATACTGCGAGCGAGAATACCCGCCACCGGCGTAATAAGGCGTACAGGCACTGGTCAACACTGCGAGCAGGACGATGATTGGGATTCGATAGGACATGGCGGCCTCCTGGACCGCTGGGGTGCCCGGCACAGCGGCGCTGGCGGGCGTCGATCGGCAAACGAATATCGACATGGGTTAAGACACTCGCAAGCCGATCCAGTGCCGTATGTGTAAAGATTTGCAACAACTCAGGTAACCCTGAAAAACATGCAGTTATTTTCCCGCCAGCTCTCTAGAATGTCGCCACTGGCACATATCACGGGAAGATCATGCCGTCACGTTCCGCCCTGTTCTCGCAGCGTTCGCTGATCCTCGCGCTGCTGATCCTGCTGGCCTGCGGTTTTCTTGCCACGTCTCTGCTCGGCTACTTTTCCTCGCGTGGCGCAATCCGTGATGGCATCGTCAATACCGAACTGCCGCTGACCTCAGACTCCGTCTACTCGGAAATCCAGAAGGATCTGATCCGCCCGGTGCTGATCTCATCGATGATCGCGCAGGACACCTTCTTGCGCGACTGGGTGCTGGCCGGCGAGCAGGAGCCAGAGCGGATCACTCGCTATCTGGATGAAATCCTCAGCCAGCAGAACACCTGCACCGCGTTTTTCATCTCCGAGCGCAGCCATACCTATTACCAGGCCAAGGGCGTGCTCAAGCAAGTCAAGCCGGATGCCTGGCGCGATGCCTGGTATTACCGCGTGCGCGAGTCGCAGGCGCCGTACGAGATCAACGTCGATCTGGACATGGCCAACCATGACAGGCTCACGGTGTTCATCAATTACCGCGTGCTCGATTATGACCAGCGCTTCATCGGCGCAGCCGGGGTCGGCCTGAGTGTCGAGTCGGTGGTCGAGTTGATCGACGCTTATCAGCAACGCTATCAGCGCGCCGTGTTGTTCACCGACGCCAACGGCAAAGTCATCCTGACCGGCTCGGACGCCAGCATGCATGGGCTGCGCGCAGGCCAGCAACTGGCCGACAGCAAAGCATTCGAGGCGCTGCTGGCGCGCATGCCGGTGCCCTCGCCTGGCAGCCACGAATATCAGGACGAGGCAGGCCACAGCCACTTTCTCAACGTGCGGCCCATCCCCGAACTGGACTGGTACCTGTTGGTCGACAAACGTGAGAGCGGCGCGCTGGACCGGGTCCGCCAGTCGCTGTACCTGAACCTGGCGATCTGCGCCATGATCACCCTGGTGGTGTTGTCGCTGCTGCATGCGATGGTCAAGCGCCATCAGCAAAGCATCGAGTCGCTGGCCACGCTGGACAGCCTGACCGGCCTGCCCAACCGCCGCAGCTTTGACCTTTTGGCCGGGCAGGCACTGCAGCAAGCCAAACGCGAAAATGCGCCACTGGTTGCCCTGCTCATCGACCTTGATCACTTCAAGCTGCTCAATGACACCCATGGTCACCTGGCCGGCGATGAAGTGCTGCGCCAGTTTGCCAACGTACTGCAGGGCAGCCTGCGCCAGTCGGATATCCTTTGCCGCTGGGGCGGTGAAGAGTTTATCGTGCTGCTGCGCGAGACCGAGGGCCGCCAGGCCATCGATGTCGCCGAGAAGGTCCGCCGCCGCACCGAGCAATTGATCTTCAGCTACAACGACCAACCGCTGCGCCTGACCACCAGCATCGGGCTCAGTGCACTGCAACCCGACGACAGTTTGCACAGCTTGCTGACCCGTGCCGACCATGCCCTTTATCGAGCCAAGCAGGGCGGACGCAATCGAGTCTGCAGCGAGATGCCCGGAGCAGTCCATGCCTGACCCACAATCCTGCCCCGCCTGCGGCGCAAGCAACGGCTGCAGCCTGGCTGATCCACGCAGCGCCACGCAAAACTGCTGGTGCTTCAGCGTGAGCATCGACCCGGCGGTACTCGCCGCCCTGCCCGCCGAACTGCGCAACAAAGCCTGCGTGTGCCCCCGCTGCGCAGCCGTGGACGACCAGCTCAAAGCGGCGCAACAGCCGCCAATTGGGTAAACTGCGCGGCCAATTCCTGTGCTGTTGCCGCCATGCGCCTTGATCGCTTCCTCGCCAATCTGCCCTGCTACAACCGCCAGCAGGTGCGCCTGCTGCTGGCCCAGCAGCGTGTGCGCGTGGATGGCCAGGTCAGCACCGACCCACTGCACGAGGTTCGCGAGTTCAGCCGGGTCGAGGTCGATCAGCAGGTGCATCAGGTCGGTCGCCCAGCGCGCTACCTGATGCTGCACAAGCCGGCCGGCTGTGTCAGCGCCACTCATGACCCGCAGCACCGGACCGTGCTCGACCTGCTCCCGGCCGAGTTGCGCGCTGACCTGCATATCGCCGGGCGGCTGGACTTCAACACCACCGGGCTGCTCCTGCTGACCAATGACGGCCAGTGGTCGCGGCGCCTGACGCAACCAAGCACAAAACTGGCGAAGGTCTATCGCGTCGAAACCGAAGACGAGATCGGCGCGCACTACCCGGCCAAGTTCAGCGAGGGCTTCTACTTCGCCTTCGAAGACCTCACCACCCTGCCCGCCCAGCTGGATGTGCTCGGCCCTCGGCTGGCCAGGCTGGCGATTGTCGAAGGTCGCTATCACCAGGTGAAGCGCATGTTTGGCTACTTCCAGAACAAGGTCGTTGGCCTGCATCGCGAGTCGATGGGCGGCATCCATCTCGACCCCACGCTGGCCCCTGGCGAATTCCGGCCACTGACAGCCGACGAAATCGCTCTGTAAACAGCAAGTAGCTCCAGCGCAGACCGCCGAGCGATTTTATTCACCAATTGCTCAATGGCACTTGCGGGAATGACGTCGGGCTGCTTGAATCGAAATCGTCAGTCCGCATGTGACTCACCAGTCACACCTGCAGTCCAAGACACCTTTTTGCTGGCCACCCCAGGTCTCGCTACCTTGGGGGCACGGCAGATTGCCCCGCCTACAACAACAGCGTCGACACGTGTGCGAAGGATCGACACCGGGCTCTGCAACCTCTTCAGGCGTATGCCTACCTGTCATAAAGAACGTGCACCCTAGGTGACGCGAATACCCTTTTTGCGCCAGGAGTCGATGACATGAGGCCAGAAATCGCTGTACTTGATATCCAAGGTCAGTATCGGGTTTACACGGAGTTGCATCGCGCCGACGGCGCCGAGAAGACGATCATCCTGATCAATGGATCGCTGGCGACCACGGCTTCGTTCGCCCAGACAGTGCGCAGCCTGCACCCGCAATTCAATGTGGTGCTGTATGACCAGCCCTATGCCGGCAAGTCCAAACCGCATAATCACCACGAGCGGCTGCTGACCAAAGAAACCGAGGCACACATCCTGCTGGAGCTGATCGAGCACTTCCAGGCCGACCACGTCGCCTCGTTTTCCTGGGGTGGCGCCTGCACCCTGCTCGCCTTGGCGCACCAGCCCCGACCGGTGAAGAAGGCCATCGTCAGCTCGTTCTCGCCGGTGATCAACGAACCGATGCGCGAATACCTCGAGCGCGGCTGCGAATACCTCGCCGCCTGCGATCGCTACCAGGTCGGCAACCTGGTCAACGACACCATCGGCAAGCACCTGCCGTCGCTGTTCAAACGCTTCAATTACCGGCACGTCAGCAGCCTCGACAGCCACGAATATGCGCAGATGCTGTTTCACATCAATCAAGTGCTGCAGCATGACCTGGAGCGGGCATTGAAGAGCGCGGCCAACATTGCTATCCCGGTGCTGTTCATCAACGGAGACCGCGATGAGTACACCACCGCCGATGACGCCCGCCAGTTTGGCCGTCATGTCGACCAGAGCCACTTCAGCGTGATCAACGGCGCCGGGCATTTCCTCGACATGGAACACAAGACCGCCAGCGATGCACAACGCAGCGCCATGCTTGGTTTCCTCAAACCGAACCAACGCGAGCCGCGCCCGCGCAGTCACTATGTGCAGGGCCAGCATGCATTGGCAATCTGAGCCTACCGGCGTGCTTTTGCCGTGCCAAAGTTACACGCAACAAGCCGCCGGACAGCTAAATTTCAAGGCTGGGCTTTTATTCACCAGAGGGTTCTGGTACAAAGTCGAGCTGCAAAGCGCACGCCGCTTCGCTGGCAAGGATGTACGCGTAAAGCGGGTATAGTTTAATGGTAGAACAGTAGCTTCCCAAGCTTCCGACGAGGGTTCGATTCCCTCTACCCGCTCCACCTCGTCCACCGTTGCATCGCATGACATTTGCGCAATGTCATCGCCTGTCTATAGGAGCCCCGGCTCCTTTTTTCGTTTCTGCCCTTCCATCGATTTGCTGCAGACCTCGCCGGCCCTTGGCGGCTGCAACGCGCTGCGCGCAAAAAGCTTGCACACCGAACGCAGCAGGCGGATAAGCTCGTGCATTGTGTGAAACATTTCCAAAGGACTGCGCATGTTTCTCTCCCGCTGGCTCCCGGGCCTGGCCAACCTGCTGCACTACCGCCGCGAGTGGTTGCACGCCGACATACAGGCTGGCTTGTCGGTCGCTGCGATCCAGATCCCGATCGCCATCGCCTATGCGCAGATCGTCGGCCTGCCGCCGCAGTACGGGTTGTATGCCTGTGTGCTGCCGATGATCGTCTACGCCCTGATCGGCAGCTCTCGGCAGTTGATGGTCGGCCCCGACGCCGCCACCTGCGCCATGATCGCCGGGGCCGTGGCGCCGTTGGCGCAGGGTGATCCACAGCGCATTGCCGAGCTGTCGGTGATCGTCACCGTGCTGGTCGGGGTCATGTTGATTGCCGCCGGGGTGGCGCGCGCAGGGTTCATTGCCAGTTTCTTCTCGCGACCGATCCTGATCGGCTACCTCAATGGTATCGGCCTGAACCTGATCGCCGGGCAGCTGAGCAAAGTGGTTGGCTTCAAGATCGAAGGTGACGGATTTATCCTCAGCCTGATCAACTTCGCCCAGCGCCTGGGTGAAATCCACCGGCTGACACTGGTGATTGGCCTGGCCGGGTTGGGCCTGCTGATCGGGTTGCCACGGCGCTACCCGCGCCTGCCGGCAGCGCTGGTGACCGTAGTGCTGTTCACCTTGATTACAGGGGTATTTGGCCTCGACCATTTTGGCCTCGCCATCCTCGGCCCGGTGCCCGGCGGTATGCCCCAACTGGCTTGGCCGCAGAGCTCTCTGGCAGAAACCAAGAGCCTGCTGCGCGATGCGCTCGGGATCGCCACCGTGAGCTTTTGCAGTGCCATGCTCACGGCACGCAGCTTCGCCGCGCGGCATGGCTATGCGATCAATGCCAATCACGAGTTCGTTGCATTGGGTGTGAGCAATCTGGCTGCAGGGTTCTCCCAAGGCTTTGCCATCAGCGGCGCCGACTCGCGCACGGCGGTCAACGACATGGTCGGTGGCAAAAGCCAGCTGGTTGGCATCATCGCCGCGCTGGTGATTGCATTGATTCTGCTGCGCTTCACTGCGCCCATGGCCTGGATTCCGCAGGCGGTGCTCGGCGCCGTGCTGCTGATGGCCGGCTGGGGGCTGATCGATGTGCGTTCGCTGGGCAAGATCTACCGGCTCAGCCGCTTCGAGTTCTGGCTGTGCCTGCTGACCACGATTGGTGTGCTTGGCCTGGGCGTGCTGCCCGGGATCATCTTCGCGGTGACCTTGGCCATCCTGCGCTTGCTCTACAGCATCTATCAACCCACCGATGCCGTGCTGGGCTGGGCACCGGGGATCGAAGGCCAGGTCGACGTGCGCCAACACCCCGACGCGCGCACGGTAGCGGGCCTGGTGGTGTATCGCTTCGATGACGCGATCCTGTTCTTCAACGCCGATTACTTCAAGATGCGCCTGCTTGAGGCAGTGCAACGCGACAGCCAGCCGCGCGCGGTGCTGTTCGATGCCGAAGCGGTGAGCAGCATCGATGTCAGCGGTATCGCCGCCCTGCGTGAAGTACGCGACACCCTCGCCGCGCAAGGCATTCATTTCGCCATTGCGCGGGCACGTGGGACGTTTTTGCGCATGCTGGTGCGCTCAGGCATGGCCCGGGAAATGGAAGACAAGCTGCTGTTTGGCTCAGTGCGCGCCGGTATTCGTGCTTATCGCGTGTGGAGCAACCGCGAACGTCAGGCCACCGCGCAGCAGCCCTAGCCGGTGAAGCAGCGTTAACTGCTGCAACCGGCGGTGCACTGGGAAGCTGCAATACCCTCACAGTTGCGCAGCGCACGGTGCCGCAGGGCGAATACAGCACATCGCCGGAGCATGCTAAAGTCGCGGCGTTTCCCTGCCAAACCACGGACCCCGCATGCCCCCAGTTGACGCCCACCTGACTTCCTGGCCCGAGCTCGAGCAACGCCAGCCGTGCCAGGCCCTGCTCCTGGGCAACGGCGCCAGCCGTGCACTGTGGAAGCCGTTTGGTTATTTTTCGTTGTTCGAGCAGGCACAGAACGTACGTCACAAAGGCCTGGGCGTCAGTGACCAGGCCTTGTTCAAAGCCTTGGCCAGCGAGCTGTTCGAGCCGCTGCTGAGCACGCTCAATACTACCGTGCGGGCCAACGCCGCGCTGGCGATCAATTCGACTGCGCCGCTCAATCGCTATTACTCGATCAAGGAAGCATTGATTCACGCGATCCGCTCGGTGCACATCCCGTGGCCGCTGCTGCCCAGCGCCAACCTGAGTGCGATCAATCAGGCGCTCAGGGCCTACCGCAGCGTCTACACCAGTAACTACGATCTGCTTGTGCCTTGGGCAGTACGACAGGCGCCCGAAGGATTTGCTGCGCTGTTCGACGAAGAAGGGTTCTTCGATGTCCGCCGCACTCACGCCGAGGGCACCAGGGTATTGCACCTGCACGGCGGCCTGCACCTGCTCAAGCTGCCAGACGGCAGCACGCGCCAGCGCAGCGCCGAAAACGGTGAGTTGCTTGACGGCTTTGCCGTAAATATTCCCGGCGAGGTGCCGCTGCTCATCAACGAAGACCGCAGCGAGCACAAGCTGCGCGCCATTCGCAGTTCGGATTACCTGAGCTGGGGCCTTGGCCAGCTGGCAAGCGAACGAGAGGGCCTGTGCCTGTTCGGCCAGCATCTGGACAGCACGGATCAACACCTGCTCGATGCCATCCGCCAGGCCCGCCCGGCTCATCTGTGCATTGCCATTCGGCCATTGAGCGAGGCGTCGATCATCAACCAGAAGCAGCACTTTCTGCAGCGTTTCGGCGATATGCACGAGACCTCGTTGCATTTCTTCGACGCCAGCAGTCATCCGCTCGGCGCCCCAGACCTGGCAGTCGAAGTGCCCGCCGACTTTGCCCGCCGGCGCTGACCGGCGAGCGCACGGTAGCAGTAAACAGTAACGAGCGCAGGAACCCGGCAGATGAACCCGCTAGACGATTTCGAGGCAGACTCGATCGATGCTCAGGCCGCAGGCTGGCTGGTGCGCAATCGCTATGACTCATCAAGGCATAGTCGCAAGGCGTTCAAGCAGTGGCTGCGCGACCCAGAGCATGCCCGCGCCTATCGCCAGCTCGAACACCTGTGGCAGGACCTGGAAGCGCTCAAGCACGCCGCCCATCGGCCCGCGCCTGTGGCGCAGCGATCACCACGGCGGCTGGTGATGATTGCTGCAGTGGGCATGGCCTGTGCACTGATGACCAGCCCGCGACTGGCACACTGCCCGATCAAGCTCCCACAACAGCAATCAACCCATCCGCCTGCAACAACGTCTCCAGGCAGTGCTCCTTGACCCCATAAAAGCGCTTGAGCTCGGCAATTTTCTCCAGCAACACCGTGGCATCCACCGGCTGCTTGCGCTTGACCGCAAGGATCATCTTGTTCTTGTTGGTGTGTTCCAACGAGATGAACTCGAACACCTTGGTCTCGTAGCCGCAGGCTTCCAGGTACAGCGCGCGCAGGCTGTCGGTGAGCATCTCGGCCTGCTGGCCGAGGTGCAGGCCGTATTGCAGCATCGGCTGCAGCAAGCCGGGGCTTTGCAGTTGTGGGCGGATCTGTTTGTGGCAGCACGGCGAGCACATGATGATCGCGGCGTTGCAGCGGATGCCGGTATGAATGGCGTAGTCGGTGGCGATGTCGCAGGCATGCAGGGCGATCATCACGTCGATGGCGGCGGGCACCACGCTGCGCACGTCACCGCACTCGAACACCAGGCCCGAATGTTCCAGGCGTGCCGCTGCGGCGTTGCACAGCTCGACCATGTCCGGGCGCAACTCGACGCCGGTCACCTGCGCCTGGCGGCCAAGGGTGTTGCTCAGGTAGTCGTGCATGGCGAAGGTCAGGTAGCCCTTCCCTGAACCAAAATCGGCGACTTTCAGCGGCTGCTCGGCAGCCAGTGGTGCGCTGGTGAGGGCGTGGTCGAAGACTTCGATGAACTTGTTGATCTGCTTCCACTTGCGCGACATCGACGGGATCAACGCGGACTGCGCGTCGGTAACGCCCAGATCACGCAAAAACGGCCGGGTCAGTTGCAGGTAGCGTTTCTTCTCGCGGTCATGCCCTGCCGGGGCTGCCTCGCGTGCTGGCTGCGTAAGATGGCGCTGCAGCATCGGCTTGCCCTTCTTGCTGAAGGCCAACTGCACTTCACCTTCGCTGGTGAACAGGTGGGCGTTGCGAAAGCTCGCCGGCAGCAGCTCGGCGACCAGCGCCTGAACCTGCTCGTTGGGCAGATTGCGGGTGATGTCGCGGGTCTCATAGCGATAGACCAGGGACAGACTGGGCTGGCCTTTGATCAGCAGCGGCTTGGCAATGATCCGCTGCAGGCTTTGCTCGGCGCCAACATGCTTGGCCAGCACCAGCTTGGCCAGGCTGCCGGCCTCCAGCGAGTCGGCCAGCAGACGCAGAAACTGGGCAAGCGGATCAGCCGCAGACGAAGTGGAAGGCGTGGCAGGCATGGGACGGTGGGGCCTCGAATAACCGGGAGCGCAGTGCGCAGTGGCCGGCATTCTACGTTGCCGCCCGGCCTTCGCGAAGTTTTCTCGACAGCCGTGGTTAGTCCAGGATCACCAATCGATTGGGCAGTTGGTTACGTCGCTGGGTGGCCGGCAATGGTCGACTGAGCTGCTCGGCACAGGCGTCGATGCACTCGACAAAGCCCTGTAGGGTCTGACCCTGGCGGACCTGCTCGGTAAAGCGGGCGATCAACGCGGCGCGTACACGCGGGTCGAAGTGCTGTTCAATGCCGCGGTCGGTCAGAATCGTGACAAAGTTCTCGGCCTGACTGACAAAGATCAGCAAGCTGCTGGTGCCGTGATCACGTTGCCGTTCAAGGGCTCGAAATTGCTGGCGCGCAAGGCTCAGCGCAGTGCGCTGGCACCAGCACCTGGGCATCAGCCGATGCCCCAGCCGTGGGTGGCGCAGCAGCAGGCACAGGGCGACGAAGATCACCAGTTGCGCCACCAGCAGGCCGCGCACGCTTGGCCAGCCCAGCAGCAGGTGCAGCAGCCCCGGCACCAGCAATGCCAACAGCGCCGCACAAAACAGCGGCAGGTAGGCAAACTCGTCCGCCCGCCGCGCCAGCACGCTGACCAGCTCGGCGTCGGTACGCCGTTCGGCTCGGGCAATCGCTTCGGCGACCAGCCGTTGCTCATATTCGGTAAACACACTCATGCCGTTGGTCTCTCGATCGTTCTTATAGTTGTTGTCCCGGCACCGGGCTGGCGCGAGTGTATCTCAACAACTACCAGACATCAGGCATAATCCACCGCAGCCGCCAATGCTGTAGGGCAGATCAATAAACGATCGCCTTTGGCCAAGAACAATAGCCGCCTGAACCCTTCGGCCACACGCATTCGTGTGGCTATGACCCAGGCCTCGAATACGGAATTGATGATGAAACTGTCCATGCTCGGCCTGGCCATGGCCTTCGCCAGTCAGGCAACGTTTGCCGCCACTGCTGCCCCGCCCCTGCAGGACAAGCAGGCATTCATCGAGCACTTGATCAGCCAGATGAGCGTCGACGAGAAAATCGGCCAGTTGCGCCTGATCAGCATCGGCCCGGAAATGCCGCGCGAGAAGATCCGCGAAGAGATTGCTGCCGGGCGCATCGGCGGCACCTTCAACTCGATCACCCGCGACGAGAACCGGCCGATGCAGGACGCCGCCATGCGCAGCCGCCTGAAGATCCCGATGTTCTTTGCCTATGACGTGATTCACGGCCACCGCACCACCTTTCCGATCAGCCTGGGCCTGGCGGCCACCTGGGACATGCAGGCCATCGCCAAGGTCGGCCGCACCTCGGCCGCTGAAGCGGCTGCCGACAGCATCGACATGACCTTTGCACCGATGGTCGACATCGCCCGCGACCCGCGCTGGGGCCGCACCAGCGAAGGCTTTGGCGAAGACACCTACCTGACCTCGCGGATCGGCCAGGTCATGGTCGAATCGTTGCAGGGCAGCAGCCCGGCAAACCCGGACAGCATCATGGCCATCGTCAAGCACTTCGCCTTGTACGGCGCGGTGGAAGGCGGGCGCGACTACAACACGGTCGATATGAGCCTGCCGAAAATGTACAACGACTATCTGCCGCCGTACCGTGCCGGCCTCGATGCCGGCGCAGGCGGCGTGATGGTCGCGCTGAACTCGATCAATGGCGTGCCGGCCACCTCCAATACCTGGCTGATGAACGACCTGCTGCGCAAGGACTGGGGCTTCAAGGGCGTCACCATCAGTGACCACGGCGCGATTCAGGAACTGATCCGCCACGGCGTGGCCCAGGACGGCCGCGAAGCGGCCAAGCTGGCGATCAAGGCCGGCATCGACATGAGCATGAATGACTCGCTGTATGCCGAAGAACTGCCGGGTCTGGTGAAATCGGGCGAAGTGACCCAGGCCGAACTGGACCAGGCCGTGCGCGAAGTGCTTGGTGCCAAGTACGAGATGGGCCTGTTCAAAGACCCGTACCTGCGTATCGGCCAGGCCAAGGATGACCCCAAGGACGTGTATGCCGACCAGCGCCTGCACCGTGACGCGGCTCGGGATGTGGCCCGACGGAGCCTGGTGCTGCTGGAAAACCGCGAGCAGACCCTGCCGCTGCGCAAGTCCGGCACCATTGCCGTGGTCGGCCCTTTGGCCGATGCACCGATCGACATGATGGGCAGCTGGGCCGCAGCTGGCCGGCCAAACCGCTCGGTCACCGTGCGCGAAGGCCTGCGTCGCGCCGTTGGCGATCAGGCCAAGTTGATCTACGCCAAAGGCGCCAACGTCAGCGGCGACAAGGCGATGGTCGATTACCTCAACTTCCTCAATTTCGATGCTCCGGAAATCGTCGACGACCTGCGCCCTGCTGCGGTGTTGATCGACGAAGCGGTCAAGGCCGCACAACAGGCTGACGTGGTCGTCGCGGTGGTCGGTGAATCGCGCGGCATGTCGCACGAGTCGTCAAGCCGCACCACCCTGGAAATCCCGGCGGTGCAGCGTGACCTGATCAAGGCGCTGAAAGCCACCGGCAAGCCAGTGGTGCTGGTCCTGATGAACGGCCGGCCGTTGTCGATTGACTGGGAGCGGGAACAGGCCGACGCCGTGCTGGAAACCTGGTTCAGCGGCACCGAGGGCGGCAACGCCATCGCTGACGTGCTGTTCGGCGACTACAATCCGTCGGGCAAACTGGCGATCACCTTCCCGCGTTCGGTCGGGCAGATCCCGATGTACTACAACCACCTGCGCATCGGTCGGCCGTACACACCGGGCAAGCCGGGCAATTACACCTCGCAATACTTCGAAGAGCCCAATGGCCCGCTGTACCCGTTCGGTTACGGCTTGAGCTACACCAGCTTCGGACTGTCCGGGTTGAGCTTGAACAGCCAAACCCTTAAGCGCGGCGACACCTTGCAGGCCAAGGTCACCGTGAAAAACACCGGCAAGCGTGACGGCGAGACTGTGGTACAGCTGTATCTACAGGACGTCAGCGCGTCGATGAGCCGCCCGGTCAAAGAGCTGAAGAATTTCCACAAGTTGCTGCTCAAGGCGGGTGAGTCGCGCACTGTCAGCTTCAACATCAGTGAGGATGACCTGAAGTTCTACAACAGTCAGTTGCAGCGGGTCGCCGAGCCCGGCCAGTTCAACGTTCAGGTCGGCCTGGACTCTGAAGCGGTGCAGCAGCAGAGCTTCGAACTGCTGTAACCCGGCCCCTGGCGCCGCGGCAACTTCACTGCATGATTACACCGCAATGAAGGCCGCCAGCGGCGACCTCTGGCTCAGCTGACCCCCTCAGGAACCGCCCCATGCCTTCTTCGTTTCGAGCCTTGCGTCTGGGCCTGGTCGTGCTGCTGATTCTGCTCGGCACTGCTCTGAGCGCTGGCTGGGCGATGCATCAGGCCAAGCGCCAGTCGATGCAGACCGACGCCCAGCGCGCAGCGCAGCAACTGGGCCTGTACGCCAACTCGCTGCACACCCTGATCGAACGTTACCGCGCCCTGCCGGCAGTGCTGGCATTGGACCCGGAGCTGATCGCCGCGCTGGCAGGGCCGGTCGAGCCGGCGGTTCAGCATGCGCTCAATATCAAGCTGGAGCGGATCAACGGCGCGGCCGATTCCTCGACCCTGGAGCTGCTCGATCACACCGGTCTCGCCGTCGCCGCCAGCAACTGGCGCCTGCCCAGTACCTATGTAGGCTCCAACTACGGCTTCAGGCCTTACTTCAAACAGACTCGCAGCCAAGGCAGCGGGCGCTTCTATGCTGTCGGCGTCACCAGTGGCATCCCGGGCTATTTCCTCTCCAGCGCGGTCAAGGACCTGCAAGGACGCTTCCTCGGGGCGATGGTGGTCAAGCTGGAATTCCCCGAACTTGAGCGCGAGTGGCGTCAGGGCAGTGATGTGCTGCTGGTCAGCGATGCCCGCGGGATCATCTTCATTGCCAATCAGGACGGCTGGCGCTACCGCGAACTGAGCCCGCTGTCCGGGGCTGACCGAGCCGAACTGGCTGCTACCCGCCAGTACGACAAGCAGCCACTGCTGGCGCTGCAGCACCAGGTGCTGACCCGCTTCGACGAGCACAGCCAACTGAGCCGGGTGCAAGGCCCCAACGGCCCGGTCGAGTACCTGTGGCAGAGTCTGCCATTGGCCAGCGAAGGCTGGACCCTGCACTTGCTGCGCAAGCCTGAGGTCAGTGAAGACGTGCGCAATGCAGGGCTTGCAGCAGCGGCCGTGTGGCTGAGTCTGGTGTTCGCGATCCTGTTCGTCAGCCAGCGTATGCGTCTGGCCCGCTTGCGTCAGCGCAGCCGCGAGGCGCTCAAGCGCCAGGTCGAGGAACGCACCCGGCAATTGCGCACGGCCCAGGAGGGCCTGGTGCAGTCGGCCAAACTGGCCGCGCTGGGGCAGATGTCGGCGGCGCTGGCGCACGAGATCAACCAGCCGTTGACCACCCAGCGCATGCAACTGGAGACCCTGCGGCTGTTGCTCGACCACGGTCGCCATGAGGAAGCGCGTCAGGCGCTGGAGCCACTGGAGCAGATGCTCACGCGTATGGCGGCGCTCACCAGCCACCTGAAAACCTTCGCCCGCAACAGCCCTGGCGGCCTGCGCGAACGGCTGGATCTGGCCACGGTCGTCGATCAGGCCCTGCACTTGCTGGACACCCGCATCCGCAGCGAAGAGGTCGAAGTAGCGCTGTACCTGGCCCGCCCGGCGTGGGTGCGCGGCGATGCCATTCGCCTGGAGCAGGTACTGATCAATCTGCTCCACAACGCCCTCGACGCGATGGCCGACAAACGCTACAAACGTCTGGAAATTCGCATAGAGAACCACGCCGATGACTGGCACCTGAGCGTGCTCGATTCCGGCGGCGGGATCGCCGCAGCCGACCTGGGCAAAGTCTTCGACCCCTTCTTCACCACCAAGCCGGTGGGCGAAGGGCTGGGCCTGGGCTTGGCCATTTCCTATGGCATCGTCCGCGAAGCCGGCGGCCAGCTACAGGTCGACAATCTGCCCGGCGGCGCTCGCTTCAGCCTGATACTGCCGCGTGACCAGGAGCCCGCATGTTGAACTCAGTAATAGTCGTCGATGACGAAGCCAGCATCCGCAGCGCGGTGGAACAGTGGCTGGGCCTGTCAGGCTTTGCCGTGCAAATGTTCGCGCGCGCCGATGAGTGCCTGGCGCAACTGCCCGAGCACTTCCCCGGGGTGATCATCAGCGATGTACGCATGCCTGGCATGGACGGCCTGCAACTGCTGGCCGAGCTGCAGGCACGCGACCCGGACTTGCCGGTGATTCTCCTGACCGGCCACGGTGATGTACCAATGGCGGTCGAGGCCATGCGCAGCGGCGCCTATGACTTTCTGGAAAAACCGTTCACCCCGCAGCACCTGCTCGGCAGCCTGCGCCGTGCCCTGGAAAAACGCCAGTTGGTGCTGGAGAACCGCCGCCTGCATGAGCAGGCCGACCTCAAGGCGCGCCTGGAAACTACGCTGCTGGGGATGTCCCCGGGCCTGCAGCAGCTGCGTCGGCAAGTTCTCGACCTGGCCAACCTGCCGGTCAACGTGCTGCTGCGCGGCGAAACCGGCAGCGGCAAGGAGCGGGTTGCCCGCTGCCTGCATGATTTTGGCCCGCGCGCGGCCAAGCCATTTGTCGCGCTCAACTGCGCGGCAATCCCCGAAGCGTTGTTTGAGGCCGAGTTGTTCGGCCATGAGAGCGGCGCCTTCACCGGCGCTCAAGGCAAACGCATCGGCAAGCTGGAATATGCCAACGGCGGCACGTTGTTTCTCGACGAGATCGAAAGCATGCCGCTGGCCCAGCAGGCCAAGCTGTTGCGGGTGATCCAGGAGCAGAAACTCGAACGCCTGGGCGCCAACCAGAGCATCAGCGTCGACCTGCGCATCATTGCCGCAACCAAGCCGGACCTGCTCGCAGAAGCCCGCGCCGGGCGTTTTCGCGAAGACCTTGCCTACCGCCTGAACGTGGCTGAACTGCGCCTGGCGCCGCTGCGCGAGCGGCGTGAAGATATTCCGCTGCTGTTCGACTATTTTGCCCGGACTGCGGCCGAACGTTTGCAACGCAGTGTGCCGCCATTGAGCGGCGTGCAATTGGCGCAGCTGCTCAGCCATGACTGGCCAGGCAATGTCCGCGAGCTGGCCAACGCTGCTGAACGGCATGCCCTGGGGCTGGGGTCGAGCGGGCCTGAAGGCGATGCAGTTGGCCCGTCGCTGGCTGAGCAGATAGAGGCATTTGAGGCACAGTGTTTGCGGGCGGCGCTGCGCCAGTCTGGGGGTGAGATCAAGGCAGTGATGGAGGCGTTGCAACTGCCGCGACGCACGCTCAACGAGAAGATGCAGCGGCATGGGCTGGTGCGGGAGGATTTTCTCGAGCGGGGATAGGCGGAATCTTGCTTATTGGCTGCTATGGGTAGGCGTGAATCTGCCTATTCCGAGTGAGATCGGGGGCTGCTCTGCAGCCCTTTCGCGACGCAAGGCCGCTCCTACAGAAAAGCCACAAGCCTTCTGGCGCCGCCGTCTGTAGGAGCGGCCTTGCGTCGCGAAGGGGCTGCAAAGCAGCCCGAAAATTCTAACTGGCACACCTCCTGCACTATCCCTTCTCAAGCAGCGCTCCGGCGCGCTCCACAAAAACAACGAGAAGGTTACCTCTGATGGATAACGCCACCTCCCTGCCAACCGGGGCGGCCACAGCGCCGGCCGCCGAAAAAACTACCGCCAGCCGCCTCAAGTCGATCTTCAGCGGCTCGATCGGCAACATGGTCGAGTGGTATGACTGGTACGTATACGCCGCATTCTCGCTGTACTTCGCCAAGGCCTTCTTCCCTGCCGGCGACACCACTGCACAATTGCTCAATACCGCTGCGATCTTCGCCGTGGGCTTCCTCATGCGCCCGATCGGCGGCTGGTTGATGGGCATCTACGCCGATCGCAAGGGCCGCAAGGCGGCGCTGATGGCGTCGGTACTGCTGATGTGCGCAGGTTCGCTGGTGATTGCGCTGACCCCAGGCTATGAAACCATCGGCGTCGCGGCCCCCATCCTGTTGGTCCTTGCACGCTTGCTGCAAGGCCTGTCGGTAGGCGGTGAATACGGCACCTCGGCTACTTACCTTAGCGAGATGGCCAGCAAGGAACGTCGCGGCTTCTTCTCCAGCTTCCAGTACGTGACGTTGATTTCCGGCCAGTTGATTGCCCTGGCGGTGTTGATCGTCCTGCAGCAGACCCTGACCACCGAGCAACTGTACTCGTGGGGCTGGCGTGTGCCGTTCGTGATCGGCGCGCTGTGTGCAGTGGTTGCGCTGTACCTGCGTCGCGGTATGGAAGAAACCGCGTCGTTCACCAAGAAAGAGAAGTCCAAAGAGAGCCTGATGCGCACTCTGATGCGCCACCCCAAGGAACTGTTGACCGTGGTCGGCCTGACCATGGGCGGCACCCTGGCCTTCTACACTTACACCACCTACATGCAGAAGTACCTGGTCAACACCGTGGGCATGAGCATCAGCGACTCGACCACCATCTCGGCCGCTACGCTGTTCCTGTTCATGTGCCTGCAACCCGTGATCGGCGGGCTGTCGGACAAGATCGGCCGACGCCCGATCCTGATCGCCTTCGGCGTGCTCGGCACGATCTTCACGGTACCGATCCTGACCACCCTGCACACCATTCAGACCTGGTGGGGCGCGTTCTTCCTGATCATGGCAGCGCTGATCATCGTCAGCGGCTACACCTCGATCAACGCGGTGGTCAAAGCCGAGTTGTTCCCGACCGAGATCCGTGCGCTGGGCGTTGGCCTGCCGTATGCGCTGACTGTATCGATCTTCGGCGGCACCGCTGAATACGTCGCGCTGTGGTTCAAGAGCGCCGGCATAGAAAGCGGCTACTACTGGTACGTCACCGCCTGTATCGCCTGCTCGCTGCTGGTGTACGCGACCATGAAAGACACCAAGACCCACTCGCGGATCACTACTGACTGATCCCGCAGCGGCAATCCAGAAAGGGCGCACCGGTAATCGGTGCGCCCTTTTTTCATTTTCACCGCTCAATGTCTTCGCGCCAGTTTCAGCCTGTTAATTCCTCATTAATCTCAGACACCTAGTCTGCACAAGCTGACCAATCACTCAAACCTGCTAGGGCCACAAGCCTGCAGGCGGTGCAAGTCGCACAAACATACATCGATTAATACGATTCAAATGTGCATATTTTTGCGCTTTTTAATCAAATTAATCGGAGTAGGATTTGCTTCATGGAAACAAAACAACCTGAAACCTACCGGAGCAACCAACCATGAAAAACAAACTGATTCTCGCCGTCGCCCTCTCCTTCCTGGCTACCGGCGCTTTCGCTGAAGATGGCTTCGACCGTACCAGTGCTCATTCCTTTGCTGCCGCCAGCACTCAATCGGCAGCGTACGCAGAGGATGGTTTTGACCGCACCAACGGCGCACGCTTCGCTGAAGACGGCTTCGACCGCACCAACGGCGCACGCTTCGCCGAAGACGGCTTCGACCGCACCAACGGCGCACGCTTCGCCGAAGACGGCTTCGACAACACCGAAGGTCATCGCTTCAGCTAAGCCCTGCTGCGAGCACCCAGCCCGGCCTTGCCGGGCTTGATCATTTGCAGCAGCGCGCAGAACCGGCACACTAGGCATCTTGTCCATCCCAGAGCGGCCCTGATCAGATGTACTACTACGAACCTGCCAAAGGCCACGGCCTGCCCCACGACCCCTTCAACGCCATCGTCGGCCCGCGGCCGATTGGCTGGATCTCCTCGCACGATAGCGAGGGCCGGCTCAACCTGGCGCCCTACAGCTTCTTCAACGCTTTCAACTACATTCCGCCGATCATCGGCTTCTGCAGTGTTGGCCGCAAAGACAGCCTGAACAACATCGAACAGACCGGCGAATTCGTCTGGAACCTGGCCACCCGACCGTTGGCCGAGCAGATGAACCAGAGCTGCGCTGCGGTTGCAGCCGATGTCGACGAGTTTGTCCTGAGCGGGCTGACGCCGACGGCATCGCGCATTGTCGGTGTACCGCGAGTGGGCGAAAGCCCGGTGGCGTTCGAGTGCAAGGTGAGCCAGATCATCCAGCTCAAGCGCGCCGATCAGGAACTGGTACCCAGCTGGCTGATCCTTGGCGAGGTGGTGGCTGTACACATCGCCGAGCACCTGCTCAAGGACGGCATCTACGACACCGCCGCCGGTGAGCCGATTCTGCGCGGTGGTGGCCCGCAGGATTACTTCGAACTGGGCAACCTTTTCAAGATGGCGCGGCCGCGCAACGACGGCTGATCACCAGATCAGCTCGCCCTCTTCGCTCACGCCCTGCAAGCGTTCGAGCTCGGCGCAAGCGGCCTCATCGGCCGCGATTGCGCCCTTGAACAGCTGGCCATCAAGCACCTTGTGAAAACGCGGCGTACCCATCCCGGCGAGTGCCTTGACTGCGATGGCAGCGTGATAACCACCGCCCTCAACCGGGACCATCGCTGAAACCGCTTCAAACTGGGCAAATTCTCTACGTGCCATGCTGCATTTCCTTGTCGAAAAGGCGGCATTGTAACCTGCTAATCACTCGCTGAAGGTATGCAGATCCAGGCTTGCCAGCACCTGCGCCTGCACCAGTTCGCCGAGCAGGTCGAGATTGGCCGAGGCGAAATAGCCAGTCATTGCCTGCTGATCGTGCCAACTGCCGCTGAGCAGCCACAGGTCGTCATCGGCCTGCGAGCGCTGCAAGCTGAAGCTCAGGCAGCCGGGCATGCGCAGCGACGGTTCGAGCAGGTCTCGCAGACGCGCGCCAAGCTCGGACGAGCGGCCGTTGCTGGCACGGATAAAAGCCAAGTGGGTGACCGGTTGACGTGGTGTCATGAATGCGCTCCTTGAAACAGGCCAGACGGAAGATCCAGGCGACCAAGGTTATGCCCCGCTGGACCTGCGCCGTTAGGCCATTACTGCGAGCCGCTTGCCTGATCCTGCGCCGCGGCAGGATCAGGCAAGCGACCGACAGCATTCGACTAGCGTCCGAGCTTGCCCAAACCTATCCTGCTCCCCTCAGCAGAGGAAACCCGTCATGACCACCCCATCGCCACTGGACCCCACGCTTGAAGCCCGCCGCGAGGAACTCGCCGGGTTGATCCTGCGCCATGCCGGAGGCGGGCCGTCGGCGATCGACGGGCTATTCCTCAGTCGTTACGAGGAAAACCTGCGCGCAATGCCGACCCTGGCGCAGCCTGCATTGTGCATTCTGGCCCAAGGCAGCAAGACGCTGTTTCTGGGTGATGAAAGCTACACCTACGACCCACTGCATTACATGGTGGTGTCGGTAACCCTGCCAATCACCGGCGCTAGCCTGGATGCCAGCCCGGACAATCCTTGCCTGGGCCTGCGCCTGGACCTGGACCCTGCCGAGATCAGCCAGTTGATTGCCGAGAGCGGGCCGATGCTGGTGCCCAGCCAACCGTCGGGCCGTGGCCTGTTCGTCGAGCGCAGCGATGGCGAGCTGCTCGATGCCCTGCTGCGGCTGGTACGGCTGCTCGATTCACCACGCGATATTGCAGTACTGGCGCCGCTGGTGCGGCGCGAGCTGCTGTATCGAGTACTGCGCGGCCCGCAGGGCTATCGGCTGTATGAAATCGCCCTGTCCAACAGTCAGACCCATCGCGTGTGCCAGGCCATCGCCTGGCTCAACCGGCATTATCAGCAGCCGCTGCGTATCGAAGAGCTAGCCCGCGAGGTCAACCTGAGCACCTCGACACTGCACCACCGCTTCAAGGCCGTGACCTCGATGAGCCCGCTGCAATATCAAAAACAGCTGCGCCTGCAGGAGGCGCGCCGGCTGATGCTCAGTGATGGTGTCGAGGCGGCGGTGGCGGGCTACCGTGTCGGTTATGAAAGCCCGTCGCAGTTCAGCCGCGAATACAGCCGACTCTATGGTGCGCCGCCGATTCGCGATGTCGCCCGCTTACGCGCCAGCGCCAGCTGAGCACTGCCCGAATCAATCGTGCACGGCCTGCTGCCATTGCGCCTGATCGACCTGCAGCAGCGTGGGCTTGTTGCGCTCGACGGCGCGGGCCAACGCCGCCTGCAACTGCGCGACGTCGTTGACCTGCTCGGCGGCCGCGCCCAGGCCCTGCGCCACGGCGATGAAGTCTGGGGTATGGATATCCACCCCAACCGGCTTGATATCGCGGTTGAGCATGTACTTCTTGATCTCTTCATAGCCGTGGTTATTCCACAGCAGGACAATCAGCGGCACCTGCGCCTCCACCGCGCTGGCCAGTTCCGGCAGGGTGAACTGCATGCCACCATCGCCAATCAGGCAGACCACTGGCGCGCGTTGTTTGATCACCGCCGAGCTGCCCAGCCAGGCCCCCCCATCGCTGCTGGCAACGCATAGCCAAGCGTGCCGTAGCCGGTCGAGGCATTGAACCAGCGGCGCGGCGCAGGCATGTCGAGAGTCAGATTACCGGTGTAGACCGGCTGGGTTGAGTCACCAACCAGCACCACCTCTGGCAGCGTCTGCAACAATGTCTTGAGCAAGCGGGTCTGGCTCAGGCTGGGCTGGTCCCAGCTGGCCGCCAGGGCCTGGCGCAGTCGCGCGGCCCGAGCGGTGCCCCAACTGGCCTGACGCTGCGCTGCTGGCTGCTGCTGCACTGCAGCCAGCAAGGCCTGCGCGGCCTGCTCGGCATCGGCCACCAAGGCAAGCTCCGGCAAATAGTTGCGCACAGTCTGGTCCGGATCGATGTCGATCCGCAGCAGGCTGCCGGGAATCTTGAAACCACCCTGGAAGGTCACGTCGTAGTCGGTTTCTGCCAGCTCAGTGCCAATCGCCAGCACAACATCGGCTTCGCCGATCAGTTCACGGGTAACGGGCAGCGACTGGGTCGAACCAATCTGCAAGGGATGATCTGCCGGCACTAGACCTTTGGCATTGATGGTCAAAGCTACCGGCGCCTGCAGATGTTGCGCCAATGCGGCCAATGCCGCGCCGGCTGCGAGCGCACCGCCGCCGGCAAGGATCAATGGCCGTTGCGCCTGGGCCAGACGTGTTGCCATCTGCGCAACAGTGGTCGGCGCCGCTGCTGCGCGGCTGACCCGGATCGGTCGGCCTGGCAACAAATGATCGGCCGGCTCGACCAGCACATCCAGCGGGATCTCGATATGCACAGGCCGTGGTCGGGCGCCATCGAACACGGCGAACGCACGCGCCAGCACCTGCGGCAAGTCATCGGCGCTCATCAGGGTTTGCGAAAATGCGCTGACTCCAGTCACCAGCCCGCGCTGATCAGGCAACTCGTGCAGCTTGCCGCGCCCGCCACCCAGGGCATTGCGCGACTGCACACTGGAGATCACCAGCATTGGAATTGAGTCGGCATATGCCTGGCCCATGGCGGTGGTGATGTTGGTCATGCCTGGGCCAGTGATGATAAAGCACACGCCAGGCACGCCGCGCGTGCGTGCATAACCGTCGGCCATGAACCCGGCGCCTTGCTCATGGCGCGGGGTGATGTGGCGAATCGTGGAGCCCGCCAGGCCGCGGTAAAGCTCGACGGTATGCACGCCGGGGATGCCGAAGACATGGTCGACGCCATAGCCTTCGAGGAGTTTGACCAGTACTTCGCCACAGGTTGCCATCGTCCGATACCCGCTTGTTGTTCAAATAATGAGCGTATTGAACCCGCGGGGCCGCTATCGTCACAATGCAAAAAAACACATACTAGCCATGACCTCAGAACATGGCTGCACACGATGAATCGACTCCCTCCCCTGTCAGCCCTGCAGACTTTTCTGATCACCGCGCAGCACTGCAACTTCACCCACGCCGGCCAGCAGTTGAATATCAGTCAAGGTGCGGTGAGTCGGCAGATCGCCGGGCTCGAGGCGCATCTGGGCTATGCCTTGTTCGTTCGGCAGGCGCGCGGCCTGCGCCTGACCCGCGAGGGCCAGGACTGGTTGCCGCGGGTACAGCAGATGTTCGCGCTGCTCGAACAGGGAGTGCGCGAAGTCGCCATGCGCAGTGCAGTGCTGCAGCTCAAAGCGCCGACCTGTGTAATGCGCTGGCTGTTGCCGCGCTTGATCGAGTGGCAGGCGCTGCGCCCGGACATCCCGGTCGAAGTCACCAGTTCGGTCCAGCACGGGGTCGACTTTCAGCATGAACAGTTCGATGCTGCGGTGCTCTACGGGCCTGCACCCGAGCCTGGACCGCACACGCGAAAGCTGTTTGATGAGCAACTTACGCCGGTCTGCGCACCTTCGCTGTTGAACGGTAATTTGCCCCTACAGCAACTTGCCGACCTGCCTGCACACATGCTGCTGCACCCGTCCCGCGACGAGCACGACTGGCGCCTGTGGTTAGCGACGGCAGGCTCGACTGAGGTGCATGGCCGACGCCAGCATTTCGAGACGCTGGACATGGCCGTGGCGATGGCTGCGCAAGGTACCGGGGTGGCGATTGGCGACTGGGCATTGATTGCCGATGATCTGCGCGAAGGGCGCTTGTGCATGCCGTTTGCCCTGAAGGTCAGCACCGGCAGCAGCTATTATCTGACCAGTCCGGACAGGCCGATGCCTGCGGGACTGATCGAGTTGCTGGAGTGGCTGCAAACACGCGCCAGGCAATAGCCGCGGTTACTCCTCGACGCTCATGTATTCCTTGGCCCAGCGGATATAGTCCTCAGGCTGGGTATAGGTGTGCGAGAGCTCGGTAGCGCTGAGGTTTTCCGACTTGTTCTGCTGGCCACGCTGCAGGCGCAGGCAATCGTAGGTGGCCTTGATCGCAGCAAAGTAGGCGGCATGGCCATCGACCACGATGCGCACGCCCAAGCGCGCCAGACGCTCGTCATCGCCCAGGTTCGGGTTGCCGTAAGTCACCAGCATCAACGGCACGCTGAGGTGCTCGGAGATCTGCTCGAGGTGGTCGAAGTCCTTGACCCCGACCATGCAGATCGCGTCGGCACCGGCCTTCTGGTAGCTCTGGGTACGGACGATGATCTCTTCGGTGCTGAGTACGCCGGCGTTGGTCCGCGCGATGATCGACAGCGACGAATCGACCCGGGCTTCGAGGGCCGCGCGGATCTTGCCGACGCCTTCGTCGACCGAGATCAGGTCGGTGGACTTGCGCCCGAACTGAGCTGGCAGCAGCGTGTCTTCAATGGTCAGTGCCGCCACACCGGCGCGCTCGAGTTCGATCACGGTGCGCATGACGTTGAGGGCATTGCCATAACCATGGTCGGCGTCGGCCATGACCGGCAGTTGCGCAACGCGGCCGATGCGGGTGGCTTGCTCGACGAACTCGCTCAGGGTGATCAAGGCAAAGTCAGGCGCAGCCAGTACCTGCAGGGAGGCGACCGAACCACCGAGAATACCCACCTCAAAGCCCAGGTCTGCCGCGATCCGCGCCGACATGGGGTCAAACACGGAAGCTGTGTGGAAGCACGAACCGGAAGCGAGCAGCTCGCGGAAGGCAAAACGTAAATCCTGGTGGGAAGCCCTGGGCATGATCACTCCGCAATAAAGTTGTAATTGAACTGGCTGAAAACCGACCCTTGAATGTGGGGTCTACCTGACCCGTTCCAACCGTCGCCATCTGGGCGGTCATGCTCGACATGCAGGCAGAGGAATAAAAGGCGTGGGCTACAGCGGCGCGGGATACTGCGACTATTTGCTGCACCATGCTGGTGCAAAGCCCCGTAATCAGCCACTGCGGCTCCGCCACGATATCACGCAGCCACTTCGGTTCGGTCGAAAGCGCGTATGCCGATCGTGCATAGGTGATGCACATACTGGATAGGAAGCTACCTAAGTCAGGTTACACTTGGCTTGCGCCTGATGGCCCTGGCCTGGACATTTTCATACAAGGTATGACCGTGACTGCCGCACTCCCTCCTGCTGCCCTGCGCCGCGTGCTGACCGCCCTGATGCTGGCGATCTTTCTTGGTGCCCTCGACCAGACCATCGTTGCCGTGTCGCTGCCGGCGATCTCGGCGCAGTTCAATGACGTCGAGCTGCTGGCCTGGGTGATTGCCGGGTATATGGTAGCAATGACGGTTGCGGTGCCGATCTACGGCAAGCTGGGTGACCTGTACGGGCGCCGCAGAATGATCCTCACCGGCACCGCGCTGTTCACCCTGGCCTCGGTGTTCTGTGCACTCGCGCAGAATATCGAGCAGTTGATCCTGGCCAGGGTGCTGCAGGGCATCGGCGCCGGCGGCATGGTCTCGGTAAGCCAGGCGATCATTGGTGATTACGTGGCACCGCGCGATCGCGGCAAGTATCAAGGTTATTTCAGCAGCATGTATGCCCTGGCCAGCGTGGCCGGGCCGGTCCTGGGCGGCGGCTTGACCGCTTACTTGTCGTGGCACTGGGTGTTCTGGATCAATCTACCGCTGGGGCTGCTGGCGCTGTGGGTCATCGGTCGAGCGCTGAACGGCATGCCGAGCCGCCATCGCGCGGCGAAGGTGGATTATCTGGGGGCACTGCTGCTGATCGTCGGCCTGGGCAGCCTGCTGTTGGGCATAACCCTGATCGGCCAAGGGCATGCCTGGCTGTCGACGCCGGTAGTGGCTTTGTTCGGCTGCGCCAGCCTGGGCCTGCTGCTGTTGATTGTTCAGGAACGCCGCTGCGCCGAGCCGCTGCTGCCGCTCAAGCTGTTCGCAAACCGCGTCGCGCTGGCCAGTTGGGGGGTGATCTTCTTTGCCAGCTTCCAGTCGATCTCGCTGACCATGCTGATGCCGCTGCGCTTTCAGAGCATTACTGGCGCCAGCGCCGACAGCGCTGCGCTACACCTCTTGCCGCTGGCTATCGGCCTGCCGCTGGGGGCATTTTGCGGCGGTCGGCTGACCAGCCGTACTGGTCGCTACAAGCCGCAGATCCTCGCCGGCGCCGTGTTGATGCCTATGGCAATCCTGGTAATGGCGCTGACTCCACCTGACTCAGCGCTGCTCAGTGCGCTGGCGATGATCCTGGTCGGGGTTGCTGGCGGCCTGCAGTTTCCGACATCGCTGGTGGCCAGCCAGAGTGCAGTGCAAGCGCAGGATATCGGCGTGGTGACCAGCACTACCAACCTGTTCCGCTCGTTGGGCGGCGCGGTGGGTGTGGCGTGCATGTCCAGCGTGCTGCTGGCATTGCTGCATATGGGTGGGATTGAGTTGCTGGGCAATCCATTGCTGGCGAATGTGCAGACGGGAACGGCCGACCCGCTGCACCAGGCGCAGCTGCTGCAGACCTTCAGCTACCTGCTGATGGGCAGTGCCGCCGTTGCGCTGCTGGGTCTGATTGCCGCAGTGGCATTACCCGACCGACAACTGCGCGGGCATTGAACCCGCGCCCGGCTGTTAATCGCCGGTTAATCCGTGCCTCACAAGCTCGCGCACAATCCTTCACAAAGTCTTATTTGCGCAAGGCCGGGCTCAGGCGCAGCATGTCCAGGCCCGTGTCGACCCAGCGTTCGGCATTGCCCAGCAGATCGAAGCTGTCTGGCAGCAACAACCAGCGGCCGATCAGACCGTCGATGTAGGCAAAAATCGCTACCGCAGCATGGTCGACCAATAGGTCTGCAGGCAACTGTTCGCGCCGTACTGCATTGCCCAGCGCCAGCACGATGCTTTGATGGCAATCGGCAATGGCGCCCTGGCGCTGCTGGCGGATCTCACACATTTCATCGGTGAACTCGCACTTGTGATGCAGGATTTCATTGATACACCGGGTTCGCGCGTCCAACACCAGGTCGTTGAGCACCTGCAACAGCAGTGTGCGCATGCAGCCGAGCGGATCGAGCTCATCCTCACTCTCGCTGGCGCGAGCCAGATGGTCGTGGCTCTCGTGGACACTGTCGAGCAGCGCCTGGACCAGCTCGGCCTTGTTGCTGAAGTGCCAATAGATAGCGCCCCGGGTGACCCCCGCCTGCTGCGCAATATCAGCCAGGGTAGTGCGCGCAACCCCGCGCTTGTAGAAAGCCCGCTCCGCAGCCGCAACGATCTGGGCGCGGGTTTCCTGGGCTTCCTCTTTGGTTCGACGGACCATGGCAGCTCAACCTCATCAAGATCCCAGCGCATGATCTGCGCTCGGGTGGACTGCGTGGAACACCTCTAGATGGGCGCTTCTCAACACAATTCTGTATCTGCGCCGTGGCAACAGACCGCTACAAATGACTATTTACAAACAACCATGAATGTAAGTATATTCGTTAGTAAGCTACTTATCCAGCCGAATGATTTATTCTGACAAGACTCTTCCATTACTCTTGAGCATCTCCCAGCTCTAGCGACCCGAGGATCCTCATGCAATTCAAGCCAGCTGTCACAGCCCTGGTTTCCGCCGTCGCCCTGGCAACCCTGCTCAGTGGCTGCAAGAAAGAAGAAGCCGCGCCTGCACCGCAGGCTCCTCAGGTCGGCGTTGTAACCCTGCAACCGCAAGCCTTCACCCTGACCTCGGAACTGCCGGGCCGCACCACTGCCTTCCGCGTTGCCGAAGTGCGCCCGCAGGTCAATGGCATCATCCTCAAGCGCCTGTTCAAAGAAGGCAGCGACGTCAAGGAAGGCCAGCAGCTCTATCAGATCGACCCTTCTGTTTACGAAGCGACCCTGGCCAACGCCCAGGCGAACGTGCAAGCGACCCGCTCGCTGGCCGATCGCTACAAGCAGCTGATCGATGAGCAGGCCGTATCCAAGCAGGAATACGACGATGCCAATGCCAAACGATTGCAGGCTGAAGCAACGCTCAAGAGTGCCCAGATCGACCTGCGCTACACCAAGGTGCTGGCGCCGATCAGCGGCCGTATCGGTCGCTCGGCGTTCACCGAAGGTGCATTGGTGAGCAACGGCCAGACCGACGCCATGGCCACTATTCAACAGCTTGATCCGGTCTATGTCGACGTCACCCAGTCCACCGCCGAGCTGCTCAAGCTGCGCCGCGAGCTGGCCAGTGGGCAACTGCAGAAATCCGGTGAGAATTCCGCTCAGGTCGAGCTGATTCTTGAAGATGGCAGCACCTTCGCGCAAAAAGGCCGCCTGGAGTTCTCCGAGGTGTCGGTCGATGAAACCACCGGCTCCGTGGTGCTGCGTGCCGTGTTCCCCAACCCCGACCACACCCTGCTGCCGGGCATGTTCGTCCACGCCCGCCTGCAGTCCGGGGTCGCCGCCAACGCCATCCTGGCGCCGCAGCAAGGCGTCACCCGCGACCTCAAAGGCTCGCCTACGGCACTGGTTGTGAACAAGGACAACAAGGTCGAACTGCGCGAACTCAAGGCCAGCCGCACCCTAGGCAGCGACTGGCTGATCGAGGAAGGCCTCAACCCGGGCGACCGTCTGATCACCGAAGGCCTGCAGTACGTGCGCCCTGGCGTCGAGGTCAAGGTCAGCGAAGCGACCAACGTCAAGTCTGCGGCTAACCCCAACCAGGCCAACGCGGCGAAAGCTGACGCCAAAGCGGAGTAAACCATGTCGAAGTTCTTTATCGATCGACCGATCTTCGCATGGGTGATTGCCTTGGTGATCATGCTGGTCGGCGCCTTGTCGATCCTCAAGCTGCCGATCAACCAGTACCCAAGCATTGCCCCGCCTGCCATCGCGATTGCCGTGAGCTACCCGGGTGCCTCGGCGCAAACCGTGCAGGACACCGTGGTCCAGGTGATCGAGCAGCAGCTCAACGGTATCGACAACCTGCGCTATGTGCAGTCGGAGAGCAACTCCGACGGCAGCATGACCATTACCGCCACCTTCGAGCAGGGCACCAACGCTGATACTGCGCAGGTGCAAGTGCAGAACAAGCTCAACCTGGCCACCCCGCTGCTGCCGCAAGAAGTGCAGCAACAGGGTATCCGCGTGACCAAGGCAGTGAAGAACTTCCTGATGGTGATCGGCTTGGTGTCCGAGGACGGGAGCATGACCAAGGATGACTTGGCCAACTACATCGTCTCGAACATGCAGGATCCGGTTTCGCGCACCGCGGGTGTGGGTGACTTCCAGGTGTTCGGCGCCCAGTACGCCATGCGTATCTGGCTCGATCCGGCCAAGCTGAACAAATTCCAGCTGACCCCGGTCGACGTGCGCACCGCAGTCACCGCGCAGAACGTGCAGGTTTCCAGCGGTCAGCTGGGCGGCCTGCCAGCACTGCCGGGCACTCAGCTCAACGCCACCATCATCGGCAAGACCCGCCTGCAGACTGCCGAGCAGTTCGAGAAGATCCTGCTCAAGGTCAACAAGGACGGCTCCCAGGTGCGCCTGGGCGATGTCGCCAAGGTCGGTCTGGGCGGCGAGAACTATTCGGTAAGCGCCCAGTTCAACGGCAAGCCGGCTTCGGGCCTGGCGGTCAAACTGGCCACCGGCGCCAACGCCCTGGATACCGCCAAGGCGCTGCGCAAGACCATCAGCGACCTCGAGCCGTTCTTTCCGCCTGGGATGAAAGCGGTGTTCCCGTATGACACCACGCCGGTGGTGACCGAGTCGATCAGCGGGGTTATCCACACCCTGATCGAAGCGGTGGTGCTGGTGTTCCTGGTGATGTACCTGTTCCTGCAGAACTTCCGCGCCACAGTGATCACCACCATGACGGTGCCGGTGGTATTGCTCGGCACCTTCGGCATCCTTGCCGCAGCCGGCTTCAGCATCAACACCCTGACCATGTTCGCCATGGTTCTGGCCATCGGCTTGCTGGTGGACGACGCCATCGTTGTGGTGGAGAACGTCGAGCGGGTGATGTCCGAGGAGGGCCTACCGCCCAAAGAGGCGACCAAACGCTCGATGGAGCAGATCCAGGGCGCGCTGGTCGGTATTGCCCTGGTGCTGTCGGCGGTACTGCTGCCAATGGCCTTCTTCGGCGGCTCGACCGGTGTGATCTACCGGCAGTTCTCGATCACCATCGTCTCGGCCATGGGCCTGTCGGTACTGGTCGCGCTGATCTTCACCCCGGCCCTGTGCGCCACCATGCTCAAACCGGTGAAAAAGGGCGAACACCATGTCGCCAAGCGTGGCTTCTTCGGCTGGTTCAACCGCAACTTCGACCGCAGTGTGCAGGGCTACGAGCGGAGCGTCGGCACCCTTCTGCGCAACAAGGCGCCATTCCTGCTCGTTTACGCCCTGATCATCGTCGGCATGATCTACCTGTTCATGCGCATCCCGACGGCGTTCCTGCCTGAAGAAGACCAGGGCGTATTGTTTGCCCAGGTACAAACCCCGGCCGGTTCCAGTGCCGAGCGCACCCAGGCGGTCGTCGACCAGATGCGTGAGTACCTGCTCAAGGACGAGGCCGACACCGTGTCGTCGGTGTTCACCGTTACCGGCTTCAACTTCGCCGGCCGTGGGCAGAGCTCGGGTATGGCCTTCATCATGCTTAAACCATGGGGTGAGCGTACGGCTGAAAACAGCGTGTTCGGCCTCGCTGGCCGGGCTCAGCAGCACTTCTTCACCTTCCGTGATGCGATGGTGTTTGCCTTTGCCCCGCCTGCGGTACTGGAGCTGGGTAACGCCACCGGCTTTGACGTGTTCCTGCAGGACCGTGCCGGTCTTGGCCACGAAAAACTCATGGAAGCGCGCAACCAGTTCCTGGCCAAGGCGTCGCAGAGCAAGATCCTCACCCAGGTACGCCCTAACGGCCTGAACGATGAGCCGCAGTACCAGCTGATTGTCGATGACGAGCGCGCCAGCGCGCTGGGCGTGACCATCTCTGATATCAACAGCACCTTGTCAATCGCTCTGGGCGGCAGCTACGTCAACGACTTCATCGACCGCGGTCGGGTCAAGAAGGTCTACATTCAGGGCGACGCCAGTGCGCGGATGAACCCTGAAGACCTGAAGAAGTGGTATGTGCGCAACAGCCAGGGCGAGATGGTGCCGTTCTCTTCCTTCGCCACGGGTGAGTGGTCGTTCGGTTCGCCAAAACTGTCGCGTTACAACGGTGTAGAAGCGGTCGAGATCCTTGGCGCGCCGGCACCTGGCTACAGTACCGGTGAAGCCATGGCTGAGGTCGAGCGTATTGCCGGCGAACTGCCTACCGGCATTGGCTACTCGTGGACGGGCATGTCCTACGAGGAGAAACTCTCCGGTTCGCAGATGCCAGCCTTGTTCGCCCTGTCGCTGCTGTTCGTGTTCCTCTGCCTGGCAGCGTTGTACGAAAGCTGGTCGATCCCAATCGCGGTCGTGCTGGTAGTACCGCTGGGTATCATCGGTGCACTGGTTGCCACCAGCCTGCGCGGGTTGTCCAACGATGTGTACTTCCTGGTTGGCCTGTTGACCACCATTGGCCTGGCGGCGAAGAACGCGATCCTCATCGTCGAATTCGCCAAAGAGCTACATGAACAAGGCAAAAGCCTGTACGACGCGACCATCGAAGCGTGCCGCATGCGTCTGCGCCCGATCATCATGACCTCGCTGGCGTTCATCCTCGGCGTGGTACCGTTGACCATCGCCAGCGGCGCAGGCTCGGGTAGCCAGCACGCCATTGGTACCGGTGTGATCGGCGGTATGATCAGTGCGACCGTGCTGGCCATCTTCTGGGTACCGTTGTTCTTCGTCGCAGTGTCGTCGCTGTTCGGCAGCAAAAAGCCGGAAGCCGACGCCACCCCTGAAACTCCACGTATCGAGGCTGGGCAATGACCAAGTCTTTGCTGTCCCTGGCGGTCACCGCGCTGATTCTCAGCGGCTGCTCGCTGATTCCTGATTATGAAACCCCGGATGCTCCGGTGGCAGCGCAGTGGCCGCAAGGCCCTGCCTACTCGCCGACCGAGTCGGCAGAAGTGGCAGCGGCCGAGCAAGGCTGGCGCCAGTTCTACACCGATCCGGCGCTGCAACAGCTGATCCAGACGTCGCTGGTGAACAACCGTGACCTGCGTGTGGCGGCGTTGAATATCGACGCCTACCGCGCCCAGTACCGCATCCAGCGGGCTGACCTGTTCCCGGCAGTTTCGGCAACCGGCAGCGGCAGCCGTCAGCGCGTCCCTGCCGACATGTCGCAAACCGGCCAGGCCGGCATTACCAGCCAGTACTCGGCCACCGTCGGCGTCAGCGCCTACGAGCTGGACTTGTTTGGCCGCGTGCGCAGTCTCAGCGAGCAGGCCTTGGAGACTTACCTCTCCAGCGAGCAGGCGCGGCGCTCGACGCAGATCGCGCTGGTCGCCAGCGTGGCCAATGCGTATTACACCTGGCAGGCCGATCAGGCGCTGCTGAAGCTGACCGAAGAAACCCTCAAGACCTACGACCAGAGCTTCAACCTGACCCGTCGCAGCAATGAGGTTGGCGTGGCTTCGGCGCTCGATCTGAGCCAGGCGCGCACTGCTGTAGAAGGCGCCCGGGTCAAGCTTGCGCAGTACCAACGCCTGGTCGCCCAGGACCTCAACAGCCTGACCGTGCTGCTCGGTACCGGCATCCCGGCCAACCTGCCGACACCGCTCAAGCTCGACGCCGACCAGTTGGCCGAAGTGCCAGCGGGCCTGCCGTCCGACTTGCTGCAGCGCCGGCCGGACATCCAGGAAGCCGAACATCTGCTCAAGGCGGCCAACGCCAATATCGGCGCCGCCCGTGCAGCGTTCTTCCCGAGCATCAGCCTGACCGCCAATGCTGGCACCCTCAGCCCGGACATGAGCGGGCTGTTCAGCGGTGGTTCGGGTACCTGGCTGTTCCAGCCGCAGATCAACCTGCCGATCTTCAACGCCGGCAGCCTGCGCGCCAGCCTGGATTACTCGAAAATCCAGAAGGACATCAACATCGCGCGTTACGAAAAGACCATCCAGACCGCCTTTCAGGAAGTCTCCGATGGCCTGGCCGCACGCAAGACGTTTGAAGAGCAGTTGCAGGCGCAGCGCGATCTGGTTGCAGCCAACCAGGATTACTACCGCCTGGCCGAACGCCGCTACCGCATCGGGATCGACAGCAACCTGACCTTCCTCGATGCCCAACGCAACCTGTTCAGCGCCCAGCAGGCGTTGATCAGCGATCGGCTGTCGCAGCTGACCAGTGAGGTCAATCTGTACAAGGCACTGGGAGGCGGCTGGTACGAGCGCACCGGCGAGGCCAACCAGCAGGCGTCGCTGCAATCGCCTAAAGGCTGATCGCCAAGGCACTGCAACAAGCCCACCCTCGCGGTGGGCTTTTTTGTGGCCGCGGCCAACTCACTTCGGCATTATGCGAAAATTAACTAGCTGGAACATTCCGTTCGATAACCGCCCAATAACGCCTGCGACGAATTGCCCCGGCCCTGACATGCGCCGCAACATCTTCCCCGTACCCGGACACGATGTTTTCAAGCACCGGCTCAACCATAAAAACAAGAGATCTCCAACAGATGAGCACTTCGCACTCCGCACGCCAGTTGCTGCCCGGCCTGTTGGCCATGACCTGCGCCCTGCCCGCCTTCGCCGCCGAAAGTGGTTTTCTGGAAGACGCCAAGGCCAGCCTCAACCTGCGCAACTTCTACATCAACCGCAATTTCGTCGACCCTGCCAACCCGCAAGGCAAGGCCGAGGAGTGGACGCAGAGCTTCATCCTCGATGCGCGCTCCGGCTTCACCCAAGGCACGATCGGCTTCGGCGTCGACGTCCTCGGTCTGTATTCGGTCAAGCTCGACGGCGGCAAGGGCACCGGCAACACTGCCCTGCTGCCGATCCACGACGATGGCCGCCCAGCAGATGACTTCGGCCGCCTCGGGGTTGCCTTCAAGGCGCGTCTGTCGCAAACCGAGCTGAAAGTCGGCGAGTGGATGCCGGTACTGCCGATCCTGCGTTCGGACGATGGCCGCTCACTGCCGCAAACCTTCCGCGGTGGCCAGATCACCTCCAAGGAAATCGACGGCCTGACCCTGTACGGCGGCCAGTTCCGCGGCAACAGCCCGCGTAACGACGCCAGCATGGAAGACATGTCGCTGAACGGCCGCGGGGCATTTGTCTCCGACCGCTTCAACTTCGCTGGCGGTGAGTACACCTTCAACGACAAACGCACGATGATCGGCCTGTGGGATGCCCAGCTCAAGGACATCTACCGCCAGCAATACCTGAACCTGAGCCACAGCCAGCCCATCGGCGAATGGACCCTCGGTGCCAACCTGGGTTACTTCATCGGCAAGGAAGATGGCGCCGAACGTGCCGGCGAACTGGACAACCGCACCGCCTCGGCCATGCTCTCGGCGCGTTACAAAGGCAACACCTTCTACGTCGGCCTGCAGAAGGTCAGCGGTGATGATGGCTGGATGCGGGTCAACGGCACCAGCGGCGGCACCCTCGCCAACGACAGCTACAACTCAAGCTTCGACCAGGCCAAGGAGCGCTCCTGGCAGGTGCGTCATGACTTCAACTTCACCAGCGTCGGCGTGCCTGGCCTGACCTTGATGAACCGCTATATCAAGGGTGACAACGTGCACACCGCAACCGTCGATGACGGCAAGGAATGGGCCCGTGAGAGCGAACTGGCCTATGTAGTTCAGTCGGGCACCTTCAAGGACCTGACCATGAAGTGGCGCAACTCGACCATGCGCCGCGACTACAGCACCAATACCTTTGACGAGAACCGGGTGATCGTCAGCTATCCGCTGAACCTGCTGTAAAGCCGCACGCGGCCTCTGCGTGATCACAGCATCGCGCAGAGGCCGTAGCGCTTATCTATAGAACGCAAAGATCTATATATCAGCGCCGACCATCATTGACGGAATATGTAACAAAAGCTAAAAAGATCCATCCCGCCCGCCGCAGAGCTCGACATGGATCTTCGCCAACTGCGCTACTTCATTGCCCTCAACGAATACCGCAGTTTCGTCCGTGCCGCCGAAGCCATGGGCATTACCCAACCTGCATTCAGCCGAGCCATTCAAGGCCTTGAGCAAACCCTCGGTTGCCCATTGGTTGACCGCGCCAGCAAGGCACTGCAGCCAACCCCGCAAGGCCTGGTGGTACTGCAACATGCCCGCCGGCTGGTCCAGGGCGCTGCCCAACTGAGCATCGATGTCTCACAGATGACCAAACTCGACGCGGGTGAGCTGCAGTTTGGCTGTGGCTCGGCACTGGCTGTGCAACTGGTGCCCGACGCCTTGCAGCAGTTCATCAAGTTGCATCCCGGTATTCGCACTGCGCTGCAGGTCGACAACGGCGAGCGCCTGGGGCAGGCCTTGCGCCGCGAGCAGATCGAGTTTTTTATCGATGATGTACGCCCATTCGAGGCCGATCCGTACTTTCATACCGAGCCCCTCAAGCCACGCCCGGGGCTGTTCTTTTGCCGCGCCGGCCACCCCTTGCTGAGCAAGGACAGCTTGTCTACCAACGACCTGTTCGCCTACCCGCTGGCCAGCGCCCTGCTCGCTCCCGGTGTGCGCAAGCGTCTGGCCAACCTCAGCGGGCGCAGTGACTTCAGCGCGCATTTGCAGACCGAGCATCTACCGGTGCTGCGCAGCGTAGTGCTGGGCAGCGACACGATTGGCGCGGCCAGCGAGGAGGCAGTGGCTGAAGACCTCAGTGCGGGGCGCCTGGTGCGGCTGCACTGGCGCAACCTGCCACCGGGTCTGGAGGTGCTCAGCGTGCGTTGCGGTATCGTCAGCCGCAGTGGCTACCGGCTGTCAGCTGCAGCCAGGGCGATGATCGATATGCTGATCAGTCTGGATCAACCAGAGCTGCCTGCCCAGCGGGCACCTGACGTCGGTCTGCGCGCCACTCATTCGCCGCACTGATAGCAGCGCATCAGCCATACTCGGTTCCGGCGTTCAGCTTCAGGGGCTATGCTGGCAGACACTGATTGACCATCAGCAAGGCGCCGCCACGGAGCGATAACAATGAAAAGCCTCGTCGAACACCTCAGCCAGTACGCCAACTACCATCGCGACCCGCGCAACATCGCTACCCATTTCGTCGGTATCCCGCTGATCGTGCTGGCGGTGACCGTGCTGCTGTCGCGGCCCGGTTGGGAGCTGGCGGGCGTGTGGCTGTCACCGGCTTTGCTGGCAGCGGCGGCGTCGGTGTGGTTCTACCTGCGTCTGGACCTGCGCTTCGGCCTGGTGATGGGGCTGCTGCTGGGCTTGTGCCTGTGGCTCGGTCAGGCGCTGGCGGTGCAGAGCACCGGCGTGTGGCTGAGCGCCGGGCTGGGCACGTTCGTGCTGGGCTGGATCATCCAGTTCGTCGGGCATTACTACGAGGGGCGCAAGCCGGCGTTTGTCGATGACCTCAGCGGCTTGATCATCGGGCCATTGTTCGTGGTAGCGGAAGCAGCGTTCATGCTCGGGCTGTGCCCGCAATTGAAACAGGCCGTGGAGGCGAATGCCGGGCCAGTCGCCATCCGCCAGAAAAAGGCGGCGGCGTAACAGCCGGTGCAGCTTGCCTCGGGGTGAGGCAAGCCAGCTCAGGTCAGGCGCTTACTGACGCGACTCGACGCCCAGCTCATCCCACACCGACTCGGCCAGGTGGAAAGTGGCATTGGCCGCCGGAATCCCGCAATAGATCGCGCTCTGCATCAGCACTTCCTTGATTTCTTCACGGGTCACACCGTTGCTCGCAGCGGCACGCAGGTGCAGCTTGAGCTCGTCGGTGCGGTTCATGCCGATCAGCATGGCGATGGTGATCAAGCTGCGGGTGTGCCGTGGCAAGCCAGGACGGGTCCAGATATCACCCCAGGCGTGGCGGGTGATCATCTCCTGGAACTCGCCGTTGAAGTCGTTGAGTTTCTCCAGACTGCGGTCCACGTGGGCATCGCCGAGCACGGCGCGCCGCACCTGCATGCCAGCGTCGTAACGTTGTTTTTCGTCCATGGTGCGCTCCTCAGCGGGCCAGCAGAAAGTCGAGTACACGGGCCGTGAACGGCGCGCCAATTTCGACGTTGGAAAGGTGTGCCGCGGGGAACTCGACGTACTCCGCGCCGGCGATGGCGTTCTGCATGAAGCGGCCGTGCTCAGGCGTGGTGACCACATCGGCAGTGCCGGCAACGATCAGGGTCGGCACCTTCACCGCCGTCAGTTGCTCGCGGTAATCGGCATCGCGCACAGCGGCGCAGTTGGCGGCGTAGCCCTGCGGCGAGGTCTGCGCGAGCATCTCGGTGATGCGCTGCGCCTGCGCTGGCTGGGTCTGGGCGAAATCTGCAGTGAACCAGCGGGCGATCGACGCATCACGCAGGTCGAGCATGGCCTGACGGCCCTGCTTGAGGACCATTTCGATACGGGGATTCCACACTTCATCGCTGCCGATCTTGGCCGCAGTGTTGCACAGGGTCAGGCTGAGCAGACGCTCGCCGGCATTGATCCCCAGCCACTGGCCGATCAGCCCGCCCATCGACAGGCCGACAAAGTGCGCCTGGCGGATGTCCAGCGCATCCAGCAGCGCCAGTACATCGGCGCCCAGTTGCTCGATGCGGTACGGGCCGTCTGTCACCAGCGAGCCACCGTGGCCGCGAGTGTCGTAGCGCAGCACCCGGAAATGCTCGCTCCAGGCCGGGATCTGCGTGTCCCACATGCCCAGGTCGGTGCCCAGCGAGTTGGACAGCACCAGCACCGGAGCGCCTTCGGGGCCATCGAGTTGGTAGTTCAGTACGCCATCAGCCAATTGCAAATGCGCCACAGCGGTCTCCTCAGGCAATGAATTGTTGGTGTTCAGCCACGGCACGCGCCACCCAGACGCGGGCCTGACCAAGGTAATGAGCGGGGTCGAGCAGGCGGTCGAGCTCTTCGCCAGACAACTCGGCGCTGATCTGCGCTTCGTCGCCGAGCACGGCGCGCAAGTGGCGCTGTTCGGCAACCGCACGCTGGCAGCACTGTTCGAGCAGATGATGCGCGCGGTCACGGCCCAGGCGCTGCGCCAACACAATGCTCACCGCTTCGGCCAGCACCAGGCCTTGGGTCAGGTCGAGGTTGCGGCGCATGCGCTCGGCATCGACCTGCATGCCGTCGGCAATCACTTGGGCCTGGCGCAGGGCGCCAGACACCAGGCAGCAGATATCCGGCAAGGTCTCCCATTCGGCGTGCCACAAGCCGAGGCTGCGCTCGTGCTCTTGCGGCATGGCGGCAAACAGCGTGCTGAGCAGGCCCGGCACGCGTGTGGCCGCGCCGATCAGCACCGCGGCGCCGACCGGATTGCGCTTGTGCGGCATGGTCGACGAGCCGCCTTTGCCAGGCGCCGAGGGTTCGAACACCTCGCCGGCCTCGGTCTGCATCAGCAGGCTGATATCACGGCCAAACTTGCCCAGGCTGCCAGCCACCAGGCCCAGCACCGAGGCGAACTCGACCAGCCGATCACGCTGGGTATGCCAAGGCTGCTCAGGCAGGTTCAGCTTGAGCTGCTCGGCCAGCGCTTCGGCCACCGGCAGCGCTTTATTGCCCAATGCCGCAAGGCTGCCCGAGGCGCCGCCGAACTGCAGGCACAGCAAGCGCGGACGCAGCTCCTTGAGCCGTTGCCGATGGCGGGTCAGTGCGCCGAGCACCCCGGCCAGCTTCATGCCCAGAGTGACCGGCGTGGCGTGCTGCAGCCAGGTTCGGCCAACCAGCGGCGTGTCGGCATGCTGCAGCGCCTGGCGAGCGAGGCTGTCGGCCAGGCGGGCCAGATCGGCCTCGATCAACGTCAATGCATCACGCAGTTGCAGGACCAGACCGGTGTCCATGGCGTCCTGGCTGGTGGCGCCAAGGTGCACATAACGCTCGGCCTCGGGTACGCCGCTGGCGACCACCTTGCCCAATGCCTTGACCAGCGGAATCGCCGAATTGCCCGCAGTGGCGATGGCATCGGCCAACGCATGGGCATCGTAGCGTTCCGCCTTGCACGCCGCCTCGATCGCCGGCACCGCGGTGTGCGGCACCAGCCCGGCGCTGGCCTCGGCGCGCGCCAGGGCTGCTTCGAAGTCGAGCATGCCCTGCAGACGGCCACGGTCAGAGAAGATCTCGCGCATGGCCGGCGCGGTGAAGTAGGCGTCGAACAGCTGATTGTCCGCTCGGTGGGTCATTATCGATCCTTAGTCATCGTGGTGCAGGTACGCCGCTTGCTTGGGCAGGCGCAGGCTGAACAGGAAGGCAATCGCCATCATTGCCGTGACGTACCAGTAGAAGGTGTTTTCCATGCCCAGGGTCTTCAAGCCCAGGGCAACGTACTCGGCCGAGCCGCCAAACAGCGCGTTGGCCACCGCATACGCCAGGCCGACGCCGAGGGCGCGCACCTGCGGCGGGAACATCTCGGCCTTCACCAGGCCACTGATGGAGGTGTAGAAGCTGACGATACACAACGCCAGGGTGATCAGCACGAAGGCCATGAACGGGCTGGTGACGGTTTTCAGCGCCATCAACAGCGGCACGGTGAACACGGTGCCCAGGGCGCCGAACAACAGCATCGAATTGCGCCGGCCGATCCGGTCGGAGAGCATGCCGAACACCGGCTGCAGGATCATGAACAGGAACAGCGCCCCGGTCATGACGAAGCTTGCGCTCTTGGCGTTCATCCCGGCGGTGTTGACCAGGTACTTCTGCATGTAAGTGGTGAAGGTATAGAAGATCAGCGAGCCACCGGCGGTGTAACCGAGCACGGTGATGAACGCCGCAGCGTGATTGCAGAACAGGCCTTTGACACTGCCTGCGTCCTTGTCCTGACGCGCTTCGGCGGTGCTGGTCTCGTGCAGCGAGCGGCGCAGCATCAGCGAGATCAACGCCGCAACGGCACCGACCACGAACGGGATGCGCCAGCCCCAGGCACGCAGCTCATCTTCGCTGAGCAACTGCTGCAGGATTACCACCACCAGCACTGCCAGCAACTGGCCGCCGATCAGGGTCACGTACTGGAACGAGGCAAAGAAGCCGCGCTGGCCGCGCAATGCCACTTCGCTCATGTAGGTCGCCGTAGTGCCGTATTCACCGCCTACCGACAGGCCCTGGATCAAGCGCGCCAGCAACAGCAGCGCCGGTGCCCAGGCGCCGATACTGGCGTAAGTGGGCAGGCAGGCGATGATCAACGAGCCGAAGCACATCATCAGCACCGAGATCATCAGCGAGTGTTTGCGGCCTTTGCGGTCGGCCAAACGACCGAAGATCCAGCCACCGATTGGCCGCATCAGGAAGCCCGCAGCGAATACCCCGGCCGTGTTCAGCAACTGCACCGTGGGGTCATCGGAGGGGAAGAAGGCTGGCGCAAAATAGATTGCGCAGAAGGCGTAGACGTAGAAGTCGAACCACTCCACCAGGTTGCCTGATGATGCACCGACAATGGCGAAAATGCGCTTGCGGCGCTCTTCACCGGTGTAATGAATTGAGGTCATGGCGGGATTACTCCTGAGGGTTACCGTTAAATCTAGACATACTCAGTAACACTCATGTTCCGCCAGCCCGCCTTTGGTCGGGGTTGAAGGGCAGCCTGGCCGCGTTGCGACCCCAGACCAGCAGTGCTCAGGTTGCCTGGACCTGAGCACTGCTGGCACGGTGGGGCAAAACGGCCAGGCTGCATGTTGCGCTTGCTCAGACCCGCTCGATAGCCAACGCCAGGCCTTGGCCGACGCCTACACACATGGTCGCCAGGCCTTTGCGCCCGCCGGTTTTTTCCAGCTGATGCAATGCAGTCAGCACCAGGCGTGCACCGCTCATACCCAGTGGGTGGCCGAGGGCGATAGCACCACCGTTCGGGTTGACCTGCGGCGCGTCATCCGCCACACCCAGCTCGCGCAGGACCGCCAGGCCCTGGCTGGCAAAGGCTTCGTTCAGCTCGATGACATCAAAATCTGCCACGGCGATGCCCAGGCGCTCGGTCAACTTGCGTACCGCAGGCACCGGGCCAATGCCCATCACCCGCGGCGCAACGCCAGCGCTGGCCATGCCGAGCACCCGCGCACGCGGGGTCAGGCCGTGCTTCTTGACCGCGTCGGCCGAGGCCAGAATCAGCGCCGCAGCACCGTCGTTGACGCCCGAGGCGTTGCCGGCGGTGACGGTCTTGTCCGGGCCGTTGACCGGTTTCAGCCGGGTCAGCGCTTCAAGGGTGGTGTCAGGGCGCAGGTGTTCATCCTGCTCGACCACGGTCTCGCCCTTCTTGTGGGCAATGCGCACCGGCACGATCTCTTCAGCGAAGAAACCCGCCGCCTGCGCGGCACCGGCCTTCTGCTGGCTGCGCACGGCGAAGGCATCCTGATCGGCACGCGATACCTGATAATCGTCGGCAACGTTGTCGGCGGTCTCGGGCATCGAATCGACGCCGTACTGGCTCTTCATCAGTGGATTGACGAAGCGCCAGCCGATGGTGGTGTCTTCCAGCTTCATGTTGCGCGAGTAACCGCTCTCGGCCTTGCCCATGACGAACGGCGCACGCGACATCGACTCGACGCCGCCGGCAATCGCCAGCTCCATTTCACCGCTGGCGATAGCGCGGAAGGCAGTGCCGATGGCGTCCATGCCCGACGCGCACAGGCGGTTCAGGGTTACCCCGGGAATGCTCGCCGGCAAACCGGCCAGCAGCAGCGCCATGCGCGCAACGTTGCGGTTGTCTTCACCGGCCTGGTTGGCGCAGCCGAAGAACACCTCGTCGACCTGATCCCATTGCACCGACGGGTTGCGCTCGATCAGCGCCTTGAGCGGCACTGCCGCGAGGTCGTCGGCACGCACGCTGGCCAGGGCGCCGCCGAAGCGGCCGATGGGGGTGCGGATGGCGTCGCAGATGAATACTTCACGCATCACGCTTCTCCTGGCTTCTGGCCGTGGGCGGCAGCGGTGCGCTCTTCCAGATCACGCAGCGCGGTCAGTTCCAGCTCGGTCGGCGCAGCGGTAGTCTGCGCATCGTCGGCAAAACGAATGGCCCAGCCGGTGGCGGCGATGATCTGCTCGCGGGTCACGCCTGGGTGAATCGAGGTGACCACGAATTCGTTACTGCCAGCTTCCGGCTCCATGATGCACAGGTCGGTGATGATCCCCACCGGGCCTTCACCGGGCAGACCGAGACGCTTGCGCGAGTCGCCGCCTTCACCGTGGCCGACCGAGGTGATGAAGTCGAGCTTGTCAACGAATGCACGCGGCGACTGCTTGAGGATGATCAGCACCTGTTTGGCGGAACCGGCGATTTCCGGTGCGCCGCCGGCACCTGGCAAGCGCGTGCGCGGGGCGTGGTAGTCACCGACGACGGTGGTGTTGATGTTGCCGAAGCGGTCGACCTGAGCAGCGCCAAGGAAGCCCACGTCAATGCGTCCGCCCTGCAGCCAGTAGCGGAAGATCTCGCCAGTCGGCACCACGGTGTCGGCCGTTTCGGCCAGCTCGCCATCACCAATCGACAGCGGCAGTACGGTTGGCTTGGCGCCAATCGGGCCAGATTCGTAGATCAGCACCACGTCAGGCGACGAGGTCAGGCGCGCCAGGTTGGCGGCCTTGGACGGCAGGCCGATACCGACGAAGCATACCGCGCCATTGCGCAGCCGGCGGGCGGCGGCGACGGTCATCATTTCGGAAGTGGAGTAGCTCATTGTGCGGCCTCCGTGGTGCTGGCCAGCTTGGCCTTGAATTCGCTGAAGTCGGCGGTGCCGCGGATGTACTGGTCGATCCAGGCGGTAAATGTCGCGCGGTCACGGGCGATCGGGTCCCAGGCCTGGTAGAAGCGGTTGTCGCGCTCGTAGTAACCGTGGGCGTAGGACGGATGCGCGCCACCTGGCACCAGACACACGGCAGACAGCGCCCAGGTCGGCAGCACGCAGGCGTTCATTGGAGCCTGCAGGTCGTCGACGATTTCTTCGACGGTGACGATGCAGCGCTTGGCGGCGAGGGCTGCTTCTTTCTGTACGCCGAGGATACCCCACAGCAGGACGTTGCCCTTGCGGTCGGCCTTCTGCGCGTGAATCACGGTCACGTCAGGGCGCACCGAAGGCACCGCTGCCAGGACTTCGCCGGTAAACGGGCAGGTAACGCTCTGGATCAGCGGGTTGACCTTGGGCAGGTCGGAACCGGCATAAGCACGCAGTACAGCAAAGGGCAGGCCCGAAGCGCCGGCGACGTAGGCGTTGGCCAGGTCGGCGTGGCTGTGCTCTTCGATCTCGATCGCGTGCGGCCATTGTTTTTCCACGGCGTCACGCAGGCGGTGCAGCGAACCGACACCTGGGTTACCGCCCCAGGAGAAGATCAGCTTGCTGGCGCAACCGGCGCCGATCAACTGATCGTAGATCAGGTCCGGGGTCATCCGCACCAGGGTCAGGTCACGTTTGCCCTGGCGAATGATCTCGTGGCCCGCAGCCGTAGGGATCAGGTGGGTGAAGCCTTCGAGAGCGACGGTGTCGCCGTGCTGGATGAACTGCTTCACGGCCTCGTGAAGCGAGAGGATTGCTGCCATTGGAGACTCCTGGTCAGGATGCTGCGTTGAGCTCAGATTAAGCAAGCTGGACACGTCGCACAATCCGATAATCGATTACTCGTTCGATTATCGAACATTTTGTTGTTGTGCTATCCATTGCTGTTCGATGCCGCAAAGCCGCTGTACGAGCGGCCTGCGGTCGTTGCCCAAGCTGCATCAGGTTGCGTCGGCGTGGCTTACCAAGCCTTTGATGATCACAGCGACCGTGGCCAGCGCCGCAGGCACCAGCAGCGCAGTCAGCACCTGCTCGAAGTTCCAGCCCAAGCCGAGCAAGGTCGCCCCGCTCCATGCCCCGAGAATCGCCCCGAAGCGGCCGATGCCGAGCATCCACGATACCCCGGTAGCCCGCGCCTGGGTCGGATAGAAGCGCGCGGCGAGGGACGGCATGGCCGATTGCGCGCCGTTGACACACATACCCGCGACCAGCACCAGGGTTGCCAGAATGGTGATGTTGCCCAGGCTCTGGCCAACCGCGTAGGCAAACACCCCAGCCAGCAGGTAGAAAACGCCGATGACCTTGTGCGGGTTGTAACGGTCCATCGCCCAACCGACACCGACCGCACTGAGCACACCGCCAAACTGGAACAGCGCGCCGATGAACGCCGCCTGCTCCAAGCTCGCGCCACTGTCGCGCATCAGCGTCGGCAGCCAGCTGGTCAGCAGGTAGACGATGACCAGACCCATGAAGTAGGTCATCCACAACAGCATGGTGCCCAGCCCATAGGTGCCGGAGAAGATCACCGCAAACACGCTGCGCGCGGCGACCACTTTCTGTTCCGGCACACTGAAGCTGGCAGCCTTGGCCACGATTGCCGGCGCAATCGGCGCCAGGGTCTTGCGGATCTTGTCGATACTGCGGTTGCGCACTACCAGAAACCGCGCCGACTCCGGCAGCCAGAACAGCAACACCACTGCCAGAATCAGCGGCAGCACGCCGCCAACAACCAGCAGGCTGTGCCAGCCATAGGCCGGGATCAGTTTCGCCGACATGAAGCCGCCCCCGGCCATGCCCAGGTTGAAACCGCAGAACATGCTGGTCACCAGCAGCGACTTGAGCCGTTCCGGAGTGTATTCAGACAGCAGCGTGGTCGCGTTGGGCATGCCAGCGCCGAGGCCAATGCCGGTCAGAAAGCGCAGGATCAGCAACTGGTCGACATTGGTCGCGTAGGCCGAAGCCAGGCTGAAGCCGCCGAACACCAACACGGCAGCGACCAGCACACCCTTGCGGCCGAAGCGGTCAGCCAACGGCCCTGAGCCCAGCGCGCCGAATACCATGCCGATCAGCGCGGCGCTCATGACCGGCCCGAGGCTGGCCCGGTCGATACCCCACTCTTGTGACAGCGCCGGAGCGATAAAGCCCATGGCGGCGGTATCAAGGCCATCGAGGAAGACAATCAGGAAGCACAGGATCACTACCCGCCATTGATAGCGCGACAGCGGCTGCTGATTGATAAAGGACTGAACGTCGAGGCAGCTGCCGACGTAGGTTTGCGGTTTGTTCATTGTTGTTATCCAGAAAATCGGCGCAAGCAAAACCCTGGCGCACTGTTGGCGCGGGTTGCGAAGAGACGGTTACGGCCTGGCGTCAGCCTGGATACAACGACACTGGATGCGGGTACGCCCGCAGCTCAGAAAAGACAGTGATCATGGTGTTGCCTCGCATGTTGTTCTTGTTCGGTCGGCACAGCCGACCGTTGCGAGAAACATTAATCAGCACGCGATGGCTGCGCAATTCGTTGGCCGCAAGTATGGGCGTTTATCGAACAGTAGATTGCGCAGCTCTCGCGGTTCAGCCAAACAGTTGGGTGCACAGATCCCGACTCGAGGCGAGCAGGATCGGCAAGAACCGCTGCTCAAGCTCGCTGCGGGTGACCCGGCCTACATGCGTACTGACGTTGAGCGCCGCGAGTACCTGCCCCGAGGCATCGTAGATAGGCACGGCAATCGAACGCAGGCCCTGCTCCAGCTCCTGATCAACCACACACCAGCCCTGCGCGCGAACCTGCTGGATGCAGGCCAGCAGCGACTCCTTGTCATGCAACGTGCGGCTGGTACGGGCCTTGAGATCGGCGCGATCGAAGTATTCGTGCAGGCTGGCGTCGTCCAGCGCGGCCAGCAGAATCCGCCCCATCGAGGTGCAATAGGCGGGCAGCCGGCCACCCACCGAGAGGTCGACCGAGATCAACCGCTCGACCGTGGCCGAGCGGGCGATATAGAGGATGTCATCGCCTTCGAGGGTGGCCATGTTGGCGGCTTCGTGCAGTTGGTCGCTGATGCGGTCCAGATAAGGCTGGGCCGACATCGCCAGCGGCGTCGAAGACAAATAGGCATGGCCAAGCGTGAGCACCTTGGGCAGCAAGGAATAGGTCCGCCCATTGGTGGTGGCGTAACCCAGCTTCATCAGCGTGTGCAGGCAGCGCCGCACCGCTGCACGGGGGATCTCGGTACGGTGGCTGATCTGCGCGATGGTCAGGTGCCGCTTGCGCTCCTGGAACGCCTGAATTACCGCCAGGCCGCGCGCCAGTGAGGTCATGAAATCCGGATCACCGGTGAAGGCCTGAATGCGTTTGGCCGGTGAGGCAACGATGGGCGGCGCCATTGCTGCAGCGCCAGTGCGCTCGGGCATCGGGGAAACGGTGGGTAAGCTTTCGTCGCTCATGGCTGACCTCGAAAAATAATGGGCGCTTCGTGCGATTATCGAACGAACGGCCGATAATCGCAATTGACCGCTGACACTTTTGCTTATACCTTTCCCCTGCCACATGTGGCTTCTTTGGAGAGACTGGTCAGGTACCCACCGTAGAAGTCCCCAGGCACGGCCTCGCTGACGCGGGGCCGTTTATTATTCCTTCTGTGCTGCAATACGAACTTAATCGTTTCTCTCCACTCCAAGTTCTTGCAGTACAAATGATGAAATCACCTGCTACTTGCTCATCGTCAAAGTCTTGCTTCACTATCAGTAAAGACCGATGATCAAACTTCAGCCGGTTGCTACAATTGACCACTTGATTCACTGCTCGAGCATGCCAGATCGGCGATAGCCGGCTCCCCGCCTCCCTATATAGCCTTGATCCTAACATCGCATGCTCTGATGCCCTTGCTTGCTTGAACCCTGTCGCTGCGACAGCACACTCGCTCTGGTTGCGTGGCCGCATGCCCGATACTGCATGTCGAAGCCGGAGTCTTTACTCTAACTAGTCAGGTATTTACTGTGACGAAAGATGAACTGCGCGCCGAGCTGGAGCGCCAGGCCGAACGCTTCAAGGATGTGTACGGTGGTGAAGTCACCACCTACGCCGCTCAATCCGAACCCGAGCGCAAACCATGGCGCAAACGTGCGACTGTCCAGGACCAGGTATTCGCCCAGGAATTGGAAAAGATGGAAAAGGACCTGCGCGGCGACGAGGCCTGAGCATTCAGGCCCGGCATTGACTGTGTCGAGTAGCGCCAAGGCAGCGTCCTACCTGCCCATGAAATGGAATTACACAAATTTCATACAGACGTTTGAATGAGTGTGACGGTACGCGCTTTGCGTAAGTTCGCCGGCGTTTAAGGCATTTGGCGGAATTTACGCCAAAAAATATCGATCCTTGTGCAGCGCACTGGTAACCGTACCGGGCTTTTTTTGCTGCCATCGGTCTGCCGGGGGTGCATCGGCTGCCATGGTTTTCTGGCATAATCCGGCCCCCCTACGACCGCCAGAAAACCTTCATGATCGATTTATTCAGCGGATTGGATGCCTGGGTAGTAGTGAGCCTGGTGCTCGCGCTCACCTTTGTACTCGCATTCGAGTTCATCAATGGCTTTCATGACACCGCCAACGCGGTAGCTACTGTCATCTATACCAAAGCCATGCCCCCGCACCTCGCCGTGTTCTTCTCTGGCGTGTTCAACTTCCTCGGCGTGCTGCTTGGCGGCGTTGGCGTGGCCTATGCCATCGTCCACCTGTTGCCGGTTGAACTGCTGATCAATGTGAACACCGGTCACGGCCTGGCCATGGTCTTCTCGTTGCTGGCCGCGGCCATCGCCTGGAACCTGGGCACCTGGTACTTCGGTATCCCGGCCTCGAGTTCGCACACCCTGATCGGCTCGATTCTCGGTGTCGGCCTGGCCAACGCGCTGATCAGCGACATCCCGTTGGGTGATGGCGTCAACTGGCAGAAGGCAATCGACATCGGTATGTCGCTGGTGCTCTCGCCACTGGCCGGCTTTGCCGTGGCGGCGCTGGTTCTGCTGGGGCTGAAGTGGTGGCGCCCGCTGTCGAAGATGCACAAGACGCCGGAACAGCGCCGCAAGCTCGACGACAAGAAGCATCCACCCTTCTGGAACCGCCTGGTACTGGTGATCTCGGCCATGGGCGTGAGCTTTGTGCACGGCTCCAACGACGGCCAGAAAGGCATCGGCCTGATCATGCTGGTGCTGATCGGCATCGTCCCGGACAAGTTCGTACTCGACCTGAACAGCACCACCTACCAGATCGAACGCACCCGGGATGCAACCCTGCACCTGAGCCAGTTCTACCAGCGCAATGAAGCGATGCTGGGCGAGTTCCTGGCCCTGGGCAAAGCCCAGGCGGGCGATCTGCCGGAGAAGTTCAGCTGCAACCCGCAGCAAACCGAACCGACCATTGCCGCGCTGCAATCGTCGCTGCAAGGCGTGACCGACTACCGCGCGCTGGGCGCCGAGCAGCGCGTCGAAGTGCGCCGCTACCTGCTGTGCCTGGACGACACCGCGAAAAAGGTCGGCAAGCTGCCGGGCCTTGAGCCGCGTGAGAAGTCCGACCTGGAAAAACTGCGCAAAGACCTCACCGCCACCACTGAATATGCACCGTTCTGGGTGATCGTCGCGGTTGCGCTGGCCTTGGGCCTGGGCACCATGGTCGGCTGGAAACGCGTGGTACTGACTGTCGGCGAGAAGATCGGCAAGCAGGGCATGACCTATGCTCAGGGCATGTCGGCGCAGATCACCGCGGCCTGTGCGATCGGCATGGCCAACGTGTTCAGCCTGCCGGTATCGACCACCCATGTATTGTCTTCGGGCGTAGCCGGGACCATGGTCGCCAACAAGAGCGGCCTGCAAGGCGGCACCGTCAAGACCATCCTGCTGGCGTGGGTACTGACCCTGCCGGCAACGGTCGGTCTGGCTGCCGGGCTGTTCTGGCTGGCCACCAAGGCGATCAGCTGAAGCACATTGTGATGATCTGAAAAAGGCGCCTGCGGGCGCCTTTTTCGTTGTTGCCGACCGCAAGCGAGGATCAACGCCGCTTGTTGCCCAGCAACGAGCCCATCAGCCCACGCATCAGCTGCCGGCCTAGTTGGTTGGCCGCCTGACGCACTGCCGACTTGATCGCCTGCCCCGCCGCACCCTGCAAAAACTCCCCTGCCTTATCGGCGAAGCTGTCCTGCTCAGGCTTGGCCTGCGGCACCGGCTCGGCCGGCTCACCTTTACGCTGGGTGAGCATTTCATAGGCAGACTCACGGTCAATCGGCTGGTCGTAACGGCCCCGCAGGCTGGAGGCTGCGAGCAATGCATCGCGCTCGGCACTGCTCAACGGCCCGATCCGCGACTGTGGTGGGGCGATCAGCACGCGCTGGACCATCGCCGGCGTGCCCTTGTCCTCCAAGGTGCCGACCAGCGCCTCGCCTATGCCCAACTCGGTGAGCACGCCAAGGCTGGAAAAAGCGGGATTCGCTCGGAAGCCATCGGCAACCGCCTTCAACGACTTCTGCTCCTTGGCGGTGAATGCCCGCAGGCCATGCTGAATACGCAAGCCGAGCTGGGCCAGCACTGCATCAGGCAGGTCCGCAGGCGACTGGGTGACAAAGTACACCCCAACGCCCTTCGAGCGAATCAGCCTCACCACCTGCTCCAAGCGATCCTGCAGCGCCTTGGGTGTGCCATTGAACAGCAAGTGCGCCTCGTCGAAGAACAGCGCCAGCAGTGGTTTTTCCGCATCCCCGCGCTCGGGCAACTGCTCGAACAGCTCAGCCAGCAGCCACAGCAGGAAGGTCGCGTAGACCTTGGGCGCTTCATGCACCAAGCGGCTGGCGTCAAGTAGATGAATGCGCCCACGGCCATCAGCCGTCGGCTGCAGCAGGTCTTCAAGCTGCAAAGCCGGCTCGCCGAACAATGCCTCGGCGCCCTGCTGCTCAAGGGTCGCCAGGCGCCGTAACAACGCCTGGGTAGAGCTACTGGTCATCAGCGCACTGTCGTCACCAAGCACCTGCGGATTGTCCTTGAGGTGATTGAGCAGGGCTTTGAGGTCTTTCAGATCGAGCAATAGCAAACCATCCCGATCTGCCACCTTGAACGCTGCGTACAAGGCAGCCTGTTGGCTGTCGGTCAGCTCCAGCAGGTTGCCCAGCAGCAGGGGACCCATTTCACTGAGCGTGGTACGCAACGGATGGCCAGACTTGCCGGCAATATCCCACAGGGTCACCGGATACGCCTTCGGGCTGTGCCCCAGCCATGGCATCCCGGCAATGCGTTCGGCAACCTTGCCCTGCGGCGTCGCGGCGGCACCGAGGCCGCACAGGTCACCCTTCACGTCGGCAGCGAATACGGCAACGCCTGCGTCACTGAAGACTTCTGCCAGGCGCTGCAGGGTTACGGTCTTGCCTGTGCCGGTGGCACCGGCCACCAGACCGTGGCGGTTGGCCAGGCGCATGGCCTGGCTGACAGGCTGGCCGTCAGCTCCCGCCCCTACAACGATTTGCGAAGAATCTGACATGTTGTTTCATCCTCTCCTCAAGCTTTGCCGAATAACGGCCGATATGTCTTGGTGATAATTGCCTTAAAGACAGGAACATCCCCAAAGTGACTTGCGGGACTAGCTGCACTGTTATCAGCGCTTTGTGCGAACGACCCGATATCACCTTAGCGGAACCGATCACGCCATGAACAAAAGCCTTCGTTTCAGCCACAAGATCCTTATTGCCGCATCGCTTATCGTGATACTCGCGTTCAGCTTGTTCACCCTTTACAACGATTACCTGCAGCGTAATGCGATTCGCCAGGATCTGGAAAACTATCTGACAGAGATGGGCGCATCGACCTCGACCAACGTGCGCAATCTATTCGATGGCCGGATCAAGCTGGTTGAAAACCTGGCGCAGAACATCGCCCAGGCGCCCGTCGACGCAGAGACCTTGCTCGGCCAGAATGCCCTGATCTCAAGCTTCCTCACAGTCTATGTGGGCAAGGTCGATGGCGGTTTCAGCGTGCGCCCCGACTCGCCGATGCCGGCTGGGTACGATCCGCGTGTGCGGCCCTGGTACAAGGATGGCATGGCTGCTAACGGAGCGATCTTGACCGAGCCGTACATCGACATGGCCACCCAGAAGATGGTCATCGGCATCATCAGCAAGGTTTCGACCAGCGTCGGCGTGGTTGGCGGCGACCTGGCGCTCGACGGCCTGGTCGAGATCATCAACTCGCTGAACTTCGGCGGCATGGGTTACGCCTTCCTGGTCAACGACCAAGGCAAGATTCTGGTTCATCCGGACAAAGACCTGGTCATGAAGCCGCTGTCGGATCTGTTCCCGCAGAACACACCACGGCTTTCCGCTGAACTGACCGAAGTCAGCGCTGACGGCAAGGACCGCCTGGTCACCTTCACCCCAATCAAAGGCCTGCCTGCGGCCAACTGGTACATCGGCTTGTCGGTCGACAAAGACAAAGCCTTCGCCATGCTCAGCACCTTCCGCACCTCGGCGGTGATCGCCACGGTCGTCGCGGTTGTGATCATCATTGCCCTGCTCGGCCTGCTGATTCGGGTGCTGCTGCAGCCACTGCACACCATGACCCGCGCCATGCAAGACATTGCCCAGGGCGAAGGTGACCTGACCAAGCGCCTGACCATTCACAGCCAGGATGAATTCGGCGTACTCGGCAGTGCCTTTAACCGCTTTGTCGAACGTATTCACAGCTCGATCCGCGAGGTGTCCTCGGCGACGGAACAGGTCAACGAAGTGGCATTGCGGGTGATCAGCGCCTCCAACTCGTCGATGACCAACTCCGACGAGCAGTCCAACCGCACCAACAGCGTTGCCGCTGCCATCAACGAGCTGGGCGCTGCCGCCCAGGAAATCGCCGGCAATGCTGCCCAGGCCTCGCAGCACGCGACCTCGGCGCGGCATCTTGCCGAAGAAGGTCAGCAGGTGGTCGACCGCAACATTGCCGCGATGAACCGCCTGTCGGAGTTGATCGTTGGCTCCAGCGCGCAGATCGAAACGCTGAACAGCAAGACCGTCAACATCGGCCAGATCCTCGAAGTGATCACCAGCATTTCGCAGCAGACCAACCTGCTCGCGCTCAACGCCGCCATCGAGGCTGCCCGCGCGGGCGAAGCCGGCCGCGGCTTTGCCGTCGTCGCCGATGAGGTGCGCAACCTCGCCCATCGCACCCAGGAGTCGGCCCAGCAAGTTCAGGGCATGATCGAAGAGCTGCAGGTCGGCGCCCGGGAGTCGGTCGAGACCATGGGCCAGAGCCAGCGTCACAGCCAGGACAGTGTGCAGATTGCCAACCAGGCCGGGGAGCGCCTGGAAAGCGTGACTGTGCGCATCGGCGAGATCGACGGCATGAACCAGTCGGTGGCCACGGCAACCGAGGAGCAGACGGCGGTGGTCGATTCGATCAACATGGACATCAGCGAAATCAACATGCTTAACCAGGAAGGTGTGGAAAACCTGCAGGCTACTCTGCGCGCCTGCTCGGATCTGGAGCAGCAAGCCAGCCGCTTGAAACAGCTGGTGGGCAGCTTCCGCATCTGACCTCTGGGTGCAACCCTCCCCGCCGCCATTTCGATACTGGCGGCGGGGGCCTTGGCTACGGGCTTGTCGGCAATAATGCCGATGCGCGCCCGGGCCAACCTCGATCGAACAAACTATTCTTCCTGAAGGTCAACCTCTAGGCATGTCATCGCAGCTTTGTTACCGCGCATGACAGACCTGAAGTCGATCCCCGGAGGGATGCTGATCGTGCACATTGCCGACATCACCATGTTCTACGCACCCGCCAGTGGTGGCGTGCGTACCTATCTTGATGCCAAACACCGCCGTCTCGACGCCATGACTGGCGTTCACCACAGCCTGCTGATCCCTGGCGCCAGCGCCAGCCACGCCGATGGCGTCTACCGGGTGCCGTCCCCGCCACTGCCGTTCGGCAAGGGCTATCGCTTCCCGGTCCGCCTGGCGCCGTGGTGCAAGGTGTTGCGCGAGCTGCAGCCTGATCTGATCGAAGTCGGCGACCCGTATCTGACTGCCTGGGCAGCGCTGGAAGCGCGGCGCAAGCTGGATGTGCCGGTAATCGGCTTCTATCACTCCGACCTGCCGCTGCTGGTGGGCAATCGCATGGGCAACTGGTTCACGCCCAACGTCGAGGCCTACGTCAGCAAGCTCTATGGCAACTTCGACCGGGTCCTGGCGCCAAGCCAGGTGATGGCCGACAAACTGCGTCGGCTGGGCGTGCGCGACGTGCATGTGCAGCGGCTGGGCGTAGATCTGAGCACGTTCAACCCGGAGCAGCGCGACAACCGCTTGCGGGCGGAACTGGGGATCCCCGACACCACCCGCCTGCTGGTGTTTGCCGGGCGCGGCTCGCGCGAGAAGAACCTGCCGGTATTGCTCGACTGCATGCGTCACCTCGGCCCTCACTACCACCTGCTGCTGGTGGGTTCGGCCATGCCCAGTAACGTGCCTGCCAACGTCAGCGTGATCAATCACTTCTGCCCCTTGCCGGAAGTCGCGCGGCTGATGGCCAGTGCCGACCTGCTGGTGCATGCCGGTGATCAGGAAACCTTTGGCCTGGTCATTCTCGAAGCCATGGCCTGTGCCACCCCGGTTGTCGCAGTGCGCGCCGGCGCGTTCAGCGAAATAGTCACCGAGCAATGTGGCCGCCTGTGCCCGCCAAACGACGGCCAGGCCATGGCCGCCACCGTACGCGAGGTATTCGAGGACGGCGTGCGCCGGCTTGGCCAGCAGGCACGCCGGCATGTCGAGCAGCATTACTCATGGGACAACGTGGTCAACGGCCTGCTGCAGCACTACCAAGCCGTGCTCGGCCATCAGCCACTGGTGCGTGCACATGCTTGAGGAGACTACCGAGCAGCGCAGCGTGATGCTGGTGCTGCACGACGTGGCGCCGGAGACCTGGCCCGACTACCAGCCGTTTGTCGAGGCGGTCGACCAGCTGGGCAACGTGCCGATGACCTGGCTGGTGGTGCCCGACTTTCATCAGCGCAATGCTCTCGAGCGCTCGCCGACCTTCTGCCGTCTGCTAGATTGGCGCCTGCAGCAGGGCGACGAGCTGGCGCTACATGGCTATTACCACGCCGACCTCGGGCCGACGCCACGCACGCCGCGGGACTTCTTCATGCGCCGCATCTATACGCATGAAGGTGAATTTTATGCGCTGGAACAAGCTCAGGCGTTGCAGCGCCTGCAAGCGGGCCTGCAGCTGTTCAATAGCCAGGGCTGGCCGGTGGCGGGCTTCGTCGCCCCGGCCTGGCTGATGAGCGAGGGCACCCGCCAGGCCCTGCGCCAGTTGCCATTGCGCTACACCAGCACGCCTCAGCACCTCTATCGGCTACCAGAATTCACCGCGATAGACGCGCCTGGCTTGGTCTGGAGCGCCCGCAGTGCCTGGCGTCGGGGCTTGTCGCGGGCCCTGTGCAATTCGCAGCTGCAACGCTGGCAACGTGCGCCAACCTTGCGCCTGGGCCTGCACCCAGTCGACATGCGCCATCGCAGCTCTCGTAATTACTGGCTGCAAACGTTGAAAACGCTCATCGAACAAGGCCGCGAGCCTCTGACCAAGTCAGCCTGGCTGGACCGCCAGGTCGCGGCATGAAGCGCTATGCCTGGCTTGGGCTGGCCCTGGTGCTGGCCCTGCTGGTGCCGGCATTGCTCGGCGGCGCCGAGCTACTGCCCAGACTGCAGAGCTTCTCCCCGAGCCTGATGGCGACCCTGCTGGGGATGATCCTGCTGTGCTGGATCATCAATGCGGCACGTCTGCGCCTGCTGCTGGGTGAGCAAGGTGCGCAATTGGGGCGTTGGCGCAGTCTTGGGGTGATCATGGCCACCGAGTTTGCCATCTGCACCACCCCAGGCGGTAGCGGTGGGCCATTGGCGCTGATGGCGCTGTTGGCGCGCGAGCGCATCGGTGCGGCCCGCAGCGGCGCGGTGTTCGCTATCGATCAATTGAACGACCTGCTGTTTTTCTTCTGCGCCATGCTCGCCGTTGCCGGCTACGCGCTCAGCCACAGCCTGGGCCGCAGCCAACAAGGCATGCTCATGGGCAGCGCAATGATGCTGTGTGCAGCCTTGGTGCTGATCGTACTGTTGCTGCGCTATCGGCGGCAGATCATGCGGCTCAATGGCCGCCTGCTGCGCAGGGTCGGCATGGGCGAAAAACGTCGGCGCCGCTGGGCGCGCAAGCTGCTGAGCTTTATCAAGGCTTTGGCGCAGACCTGGCGGCTGCCAAAACGTACATTAGCGCTGGTATTCAGCCTGACGTGCCTGCACTGGAGCCTGCGCTTCAGCGTGCTGTATCTGGTGATTCGCGGGCTTGGCGTGGAGCTGGCGTGGATACCCAGCTTTCTGGTGCAGATGCTGGCGCTGAGTGCTGGTCAGTTCAGCCTGTTGCCGGGCGGGGCCGGCGCCGCCGAACTGACATCGGCGAGCTTGTTGACACCACTGGTGGGCAGCTCGACGGCGGCAGCGGCGATCTTGCTCTGGCGCGCTGTTACTTATTACTTTTACCTACTGGCCGGGGGGCCGGTGTTTGTCTGCCTGCTGGGGCGACCGCTACTCCAGCGCTGGCGCCGTCAGCAAATGGATTGAGCAGCTGCCGCCAGAGTTCGGCGGCACCGTCAAACTCGGTGCCGTGCTCGTCGCTCATGGCGTCAGGATCGAAGCGAGCCAGGCAGCCCTCACCCAGCGTCGGCAGCGCACTGGCCGCGGCCTTGTCGAGCGGATCCGCCATTGGCCCGCCCTCCGCTCAGTCGAACACCACGGTCTTGTTGCCGTGCACCAACACGCGGTCTTCGAGGTGATGACGCAGGCCACGGGCAAGCACCATCTTCTCCACATCGCGACCGAAACGCACCATGTCTTCGATGCTGTCGGCATGGCTGACGCGGACCACGTCCTGTTCGATGATCGGGCCGGCATCCAGCTCTTCGGTGACGTAGTGACAGGTCGCACCGATCAGCTTGACGCCACGCAGGGCGGCCTGGTGGTAAGGCTTGGCACCGACGAACGAAGGCAGGAAGCTGTGATGAATGTTGATCACTTTTTCGGCATAGGCCTGGCACAGCTGTGGCGGCAGGATCTGCATGTAGCGCGCCAGCACCACGACATCGGCACCATGGCTTTCGACCAGACGCGAGACTTCGGCAAACGCCGGCTGCTTGTCTTTCGGGTCGACCGGCACATGGTAGAACGGGATGCCATGCCATTCGACCATGCTGCGCAGGTCATCATGGTTGGAAATCACGCAAGGGATATCACAGTCCAGCTCATCGGTATGCCAGCGATGCAGCAAATCCGCCAGGCAGTGCGATTCGCGGCTGGCCATCAGCACCACGCGCTTCTTTTGCGCCGAGTCGGTAACCCGCCAGATCATCGAGAATTCTTCGGCAATCGGCGTGAATGCTTCACGGAAGGCCTCGATCCCAAACGGCAATGACTCGGCGCGGATCTCATGGCGCATGAAGAACCAACCGCTCTGCTCGTCCGAGTGGTGGCTGGCTTCGTTAATCCAGCCGTTGTACAGAGCCAGGAAATTACTGACTTTTGCCACGATGCCGACACGGTCGGGGCAGGCAATCACCAGTCGATAGGTGCGCATGAATGAGACTCCAGGAACTTCGCAAAGGCGCATATTCTAGCGAGCTGGCAGAAAAAACACAGTAATCATCAGCAGCTGCCGCACGGGCCGCGCCGCGCGGCAATTGTTCAGCCATCGCTACGGCGCCGAGCATGACAGCGGCGGACGCCGCCAGTGATATGTAAATTTTTCTTAACCTGAATACATTGTTAACACTCGCCTATTTAAGCGAGCGTGCCTTGATTATTGTTTACTTGAGACTAGCGGCTGTCTATTATTAGCCCACTGACTCCCTGTACATGCACTATTAAGGAACACTTCATGTCTCTGATCAACGAATACCGCGCCACAGAAGAAGCCATCAAAGAACTTCAAGCTCGTCTGGCCAACCTGTCGCAAGACGACAAGCTGAAGAAAGAGCTGGAATTCGAAGGCAAGCTGCGCACCCTGATGGGCGAATATTCCAAATCGCTGCGTGATGTGATCGCCCTGCTCGACCCGGAATCGAAACTGAGCAAGGCCCCACGTGGCGGCGTCAAGACCACCACTACCAAGCGTGCGCGCAAGGTCAAGCAATACAAGAACCCGCACAATGGTGAAGTCATCGAAACCAAAGGCGGCAACCACAAGACCCTGAAAGAATGGAAAGCCAAATGGGGTGGCGATGTGGTTGAAGGCTGGGCAACCCTGCTGGACTGATAAGTCCGCTTTGCTGCCTTGAATAAAACGCCGGCTATTGCCGGCGTTTTTTATTGTCTGGACACATTACAGTACAAACGACTGCTGCAGTTTCTCGGCATGCTGCTGCCAGGCAAGCAGTACCTGCCGCCCGCCTTCGTCAGCTGTTGCCCATGCGCTTTGCAGGGCCTTTTCGAAACCCTCCAGGGTAATCGGCGCGCCCGCCGCAGGGTCGCCCAGACGTTGCTGGCAGAACTGCAGCCAGCGCTGTCGCTCTGGCTCATCCAGGGTCTCGGGGAAGTTTCGCGCCCGGTAGCGGAATAACAGTTCAGGCAGCCGTGGATCATCGAACATCCATTGTGATCGGCCAAGTTGCGCCGGGTCGACCACGCGCACCTGTTCGCACAGACGGCGGTCACGGTCGCCAATAAAGCCTGCATATAACTGCTGCTCGGGGTCGTCGCTTGCGCCAAATTCTTCGGCGCTGTAGATAGCGGCGAGTTTGTCTTGCCAGACGTTTTGTTGCTGTGCCAGTTGTTCGCCGCGTGCTTGCAGCAGGAACAGATCAATCCCCAATCGTTGTTGGTCAACCGGGCGCAATACCGACAGCGGTGCCAGTACCGGGCAGCGGTTGACTTGTACCAACTTGAGCGGCACCGGTAATTGCATGTCGGACAATTCGTCACGCCGAGTGTACAAACGCTTGCGTAATGTTTCGGCGCTTTCATCCAGTAGCGGAGAGGTTTCCAACTGCAGGTCGCACACAATCAGTGCGTTGCGGTTACGTGGATGCCAGGCCAGCGGCAGTACCACGCCGAGGTAATTTCGCTCAGCGGAGAAACGCCCGGAAATATGTACCAATGGCTGCAATAGCCGAATCTGCTCCATGACTTTATGCTTGCTGCGCAACTGAAATAACCAGTCATACAACTTTGGCTGTTTATCCCGAATCAATCGCGCCAGAGCAATGGTCGCCCGCACGTCGGAAAGCGCCTCGTGAGCATGCCCATGATCGATGCCATTGGCTTTGCTGAGCAGTTCCAGACGCAGGCTGGTGCGCCCGTCCTGCTGCGGCCAGGCGATGCCTTCAGGGCGCAGGGCATAGGCCGTGCGCACCACATCGATCAGATCCCAGCGGCTGTTGCCGCCCTGCCACTCGCGAGCATAGGGGTCAAAGAAGTTACGATAGAGGCTGTAACGGGTCACCTCGTCGTCAAAGCGCAGGGTGTTGTAGCCGGCGCCGCAGGTGCCAGGGCGCACCAGTTGCTGATGCACACGGGTCATGAACTCGGCTTCGCAAAGGCCATTGCTGGCCAGTTGCTCAGGGGTGATGCCGGTGACCAGGCAGGCCATCGGATGCGGCAAAATATCTGCCGACGGTTGGCAGAACAGATTGACCGGTTCTTCGATCTCATTGAGGTCGAAATCGGTGCGCAGCCCCGCCAATTGCAACGGCCGGTCGCAACGCGGGTTGATACCAGTGGTTTCGTAGTCGTGCCAGAAGATGCTGGAGCTCACGGGTTCGTCCTGTAGCTAGGTCGACCGTGAGTCTAGCGGCCCGGGCGGGCAGTTCGCACCTCTAATGCAGGCAGAATGTGTCGCCAGGGTCAGGCAGAAGCGTTGGCGGCAGGGCGGAAGCTGAAGAAGTCACGCAATGAATGCACGAACTCATCGTACTCGCGCGGTGCCTGTAGCAGCATGAAGCCTGAGTCGTAATGCATGGGCGTCTGGTCTTCGCGGCACCACAGGCAGCTTGCCGACAGGTTGATAAACTGCCAGGCGCCGCCGGGCAAGGGCACGCGCAGCTGCAGTTCGTAGTCGGGCCCGACCAGCACCGGCAGCGAGCTGATCAGCATCAAACCGTCTTCGGAGGCATTGCCAAGGTAGCCGATCTGCTGATCGGTAAAGCGGTTGTAGACCTTGAGTACACAAGGCAACTGGTGACGCTGGATGTGGCGCTGGATAAACATGATGACAGGTAGTGTCCCGTTTCCGCGGCCAGGAATACGAGGTACTGGCGGTTGCTGTTACAGCTAAGATACAGCTTAGCCCAGCCGCTGTGGCGAATCTCGTGAAATCAATGACACCTTGGTATTAGCGCCAAGGCGTGGTGTGCACCGGACTTGCCACGGCAGGCTGGCGATAGTGGCCGAGCTTTTCCAGCGTCAGCAGACGCGCACGGGCGCGGTAGGCGTACTCATTTTGCGGGTAGCGCTGAACCAGGTACTCGTAGGTCTGCGCAGCATCGACGTAGAGCTTCTGCCGCTCCAGGCATTGGCCACGCAGCAGGGCCACTTCAGGATGGATGAACGGCCGCGCGCGGCTGGTCCGATCGACCTGGGACAGCTCGAGCATCACCCGCTGGCAATCGCCACGATCATAGGCGCGGTAGGCGTTGTTCAGGTGATGGTCCATCGACCAACGGGTGCAGCCAACGACGCTGGCGGCAATCGCCAGAACGATCAGGGTTCGCATGGGGATTCTCCTTTGATAGGCAGTGTATCGGCCCGACGCGGCAAATCTTCACACGCTTTTGCAAGCATAGCGCGACCGTACAAATGCCACCCCCGCAACACGCAAGGTAGTGCAACGGAACAATGACTACAGCGCAATTGAGGAGTAGCCTCTCGCTGCGCTTCACTACAGGAGTCTATGCATGACCATCCGCCGTACCAAAATCGTTGCCACCCTTGGCCCTGCCAGCAACTCGCCAGAAGTGATCGAACAACTGATCCTTGCCGGCCTCGACGTTGCCCGCCTGAACTTCTCCCACGGCACGCCGGACGAGCACAAGGCTCGCGCCCGCCTGATCCGTGAGATCGCCGCCAAGAACGGCCGTCACGTCGCACTGCTGGGCGACCTGCAGGGTCCGAAGATCCGCATCGCCAAGTTCAGCAACAAGCGCATTGAATTGAAGATCGGTGACAAGTTCACCTTCTCCACCGTGCACCCGCTGACCGAAGGCAACCAGGATATCGTCGGCATCGACTACCCCGACCTGGTCAAGGATTGCGGCGTGAACGACGAGCTGCTGCTCGACGATGGCCGTGTGGTCATGCGCGTCGAGACCGCTACCGCCGACTCCCTGCACTGTGTGGTGCTGGTTGGCGGCCCGCTGTCTGACCACAAAGGTATCAACCGCAAAGGTGGCGGCCTGACCGCACCGGCCCTGACCGAGAAAGACAAGGCCGACATCAAGCTGGCTGCCGAGATGGACCTGGACTACCTGGCCGTGTCCTTCCCGCGTGATGCCAAGGACATGGAATACGCACGCAAACTGCGTGACGAGTCCGGCGGCAGCGCCTGGCTGGTGGCCAAGATCGAACGCGCCGAAGCGGTTGCCGACGACGAAACCCTCGACGCCCTGATCGCTGCCTCCGACGCCGTAATGGTTGCCCGTGGCGACCTCGGCGTGGAAATCGGCGATGCCGAGCTGATCGGTATCCAGAAGAAGATCATCCAGCACGCCCGCCGCAACAACAAAGCGGTGATCGTCGCGACCCAGATGATGGAGTCGATGATCCAGAACCCGATGCCGACCCGCGCCGAAGTTTCCGACGTGGCCAACGCCGTGCTGGATAACACCGATGCGGTGATGCTGTCGGCTGAAAGTGCTGCCGGTGCTTATCCGATCGAAGCCGTACAGGCCATGGCGCGGATTTGTCAGGGCGCTGAAAAGCACCCGACCAACCAGCGCTCCAGCCACCGTCTGCACACCACCTTCGAGCGTTGCGACGAGAGCATCGCCCTGGCGGCGATGTACACCGCCAACCACTTCCCCGGCGTCAAGGCGATCATCGCCCTCACCGAAAGTGGCTACACCCCGCTGATCATGTCGCGCCTGCGCTCGCATGTGCCGATCTACGCGCTGTCTCCGCACCGCGCGACCCAGGCACGTGCCTCGATGTTCCGTGGCGTCTACCCGATCGCGTTCGACCCGGCCTCGCTGCCGGCCGACAAGGTCAGCCAGGCGGCCGTCGACGAGCTGCTGCAGCGCGGTTTGGTTGAGCAAGGCGACTGGGTGATCCTGACCAAAGGCGACAGCTACCACACCATCGGTGGCACCAATGGCATGAAGATCCTGCACGTCGGTGATCCGCTGGTTGGTTGATGCCTAAGTTGTAGCAACTTCAGGTCATCAGGAAAGACCGCTCCCCGGAGCGGTCTTTTTTTGCCTACGTCAGGCCATGGCGCTGCCAGAACGTCAGGGGCGGTTTCAGAGACCGAGTGCAACGTGCCGGGTAAGGAGCTTGCGCCTGGCACCGTTTAATTCATTTATCAGGCAGCTTTTGCTGGGTCGGCCGTTGCTTGGTGGGTCCTCGATGTAGCAGCGCTGGTTGGCCAGGTTGATTTCACTGATACCCGGCGTTACCGGATCGCTACCGCGCAGCTGTATACACCGCAGTGACTCAGGCGTGTTCGACGAACACATCGGCCAGGACCTGGTTACGCGGTACGCCGGCGATGAACAAGCGTTTGGCAAAACGCTCGACGCTGCTCGGCGAGCCGCAGAGCAATGCCATGGTCTGCCGCGATGTCGGCCGCAATTGGGCCAACGCACTGTCCAGGTGCTCGGCGAGCACCTGTTCAACTGCGAGCCCGGGCAAACCCTGCAGTGCGTCGGCAAGATAATGGCCGGCGTCACTGGCAGCTACATGCAATACTTTGATTTCGCCCGTATGCCCCTGACGCAGGGCCTCACGGGCAACGGCCCAGAGCGGCGCAAGGCCGGTGCCGGAGGCCAACAACCAGAGCGGCCGGGCCTGCCAGTCCGGGTCGTAATGCAGAGCACCATCACGCAGCTCGCCCAGGCGCAGACTGTCTCCCACCTGTAACCGCCGTAGCTGATCGCAGAAAGCTCCAGGGCGCCGGCAGTCGATGTGAAACTCCAGAAAATCGTCTTCACCCGGCAGGCTCGCCAGCGAATAAGGCCGTGCGACCCCATCGAGCCACAACAACAGATGCTGACCGGCGCGATAGCGCAACGCCCGCTCCGGCAACAAACGCAGGCGCAGCACCTCGCCCAGCCAGTCCGCCGCGCAGACGCTGGCAGGCAGGCCGTCCAGCCGCGGGTCGAACAACGCCACCTGCAGGTCACCAAGCACGCTGCACTGACAGGCCAGGCGCCAACCTTGCTCGCGCTTGGCCACGGGCAGCGCATCGGGCAAAGCGTCCGCTACAGCGCCATCCACACAGCGCACCATGCACGCATGGCAACTGCCGGCGCGGCAACTATAGGGCACATTGAAGCCCGCGCCATTGAGCGCATCGAGCAAATTGCTGGCGGCAGGCACGCTGATTCGCTGCGCGCCTACGTAGACATCGGGCATGGGTCAAAGACCTCCAGGGTTCTGTCTGCATTCTACAGAACAGACGCAACAACACTGCCAACCCGCTTCAGACCTTGGTCCCGCGCATGCGGTGGTGTGTCGCACCGGTATGCGCGCTATACTGCCGCGCCTTTTTTGCGTCGGCCTGACCTGCCGCCGCGTTGCCAGGCGTTTCGCCACGCTGGTGGTCGAAAAGCCTTTTACCGATGTTCCCGTCTTCAAGAGGAGCGCGCTGCATGACCGTGATCAAGCAAGACGACCTGATTCAGAGCGTCGCCGATGCCCTGCAATTCATTTCGTACTACCACCCCGTTGACTTCATCCAGGCGATGCACGAAGCCTACCTGCGTGAAGAATCGCCGGCTGCCCGTGACTCGATCGCGCAGATCCTGATCAACTCGCGCATGTGTGCCACAGGCCACCGCCCGATCTGCCAGGACACCGGTATTGTCACCGTGTTCGTGCGCGTGGGTATGGACGTGCGCTGGGATGGCGCCACCATGAGCGTCGACGACATGATCAACGAGGGCGTGCGCCGCGCCTATAACCTGCCGGAGAACGTCCTGCGGGCTTCGATCCTGGCCGACCCGGCCGGGGCGCGCAAGAACACCAAGGACAACACCCCAGCCGTCATCCACTACTCGGTAGTGCCAGGCGACAAGCTGGAAGTCGACGTCGCAGCCAAGGGCGGCGGCTCCGAGAACAAATCGAAGATGGCCATGCTCAACCCGTCCGATTCGATTGTCGACTGGGTGCTCAAGACCGTGCCGACCATGGGCGCTGGCTGGTGCCCGCCTGGCATGCTCGGCATCGGCATCGGCGGTACTGCCGAAAAAGCTGCGGTCATGGCCAAGGAAGTGTTGATGGAATCCATCGACATCCATGAGCTCAAGGCCCGGGGCCCGCAGAACCGCATCGAAGAGATCCGCCTGGAGCTGTTCGACAAGGTCAACCAGCTGGGCATCGGCGCCCAGGGCCTGGGCGGTCTGACCACCGTGCTCGACGTCAAGATCATGGACTACCCGACCCACGCCGCTTCGCTGCCGGTGTGCATGATCCCCAACTGCGCGGCTACCCGTCACGCCCACTTCGTGCTTGACGGCTCCGGTCCTGCAGAGCTTGAAGCGCCGTCGCTGGACGCCTACCCGGAAATCGTCTGGGAAGCTGGCCCGAGCGCGCGCCGCGTCAACCTCGACGAGATCACCCCGGAAGAAGTCGCCAGCTGGCAGCCGGGCGAAACCATCCTGCTCAACGGCAAGATGCTCACCGGCCGCGACGCCGCGCACAAGCGCATGGTCGAGATGCTCAACCGCGGTGAAGAGCTGCCGGTCGACCTGAAAGGCCGCTTCATCTACTACGTCGGCCCGGTCGATCCGGTCGGTGACGAAGTGGTCGGCCCGGCCGGCCCGACCACCGCCACGCGGATGGACAAGTTCACCCGGCAGATCCTCGAGCAGACCGGCCTGTTGGGGATGATCGGCAAGTCCGAGCGCGGCCCGACTGCGATCGAAGCGATCAAGGACAACAAGGCGGTGTACCTGATGGCCGTGGGTGGCGCTGCCTACCTGGTCGCTCAGGCGATTCGTAAATCGCAAGTGCTGGCCTTCGCCGAACTGGGCATGGAAGCGATCTACGAGTTCGAGGTCAAGGACATGCCGGTTACCGTTGCGGTAGACAGCAATGGTGAGTCAGTGCATATCACTGGGCCTGCGTTGTGGCAGAGCAAGATTGCCCAGAGCCTGGCGGTTGAAGTGAAGTAATCCTTCACTGCGTCAATAAAACGCCCGGCATTTGCCGGGCGTTTTGTTTTCACATGTCAGGCCATGGCGCAGCCTGGGTTGCCGAAGGTATTGCTGACGCTCCACAGAGCCTCATAGAAACACTTCACTTCAACAATGCCTTGAGCCAGAACGCCATGATCTTTTCACTCGTCTGCTGCTCATCCAGGTCACGCCAGACGCAGCCTGAACGCAATGACGGATCTCGCAAAAAGCCGCGGTTGCGCCAGAAGCCATGCAACGGTCGGTAATCGGCGGGCCGCAACGGATGAACGCCCGGCCGCTCCACGCTGCAGAACGCGCAGAAATCGAAATCGGCCAGCTTATGGGCGTAGGACTCGCGCTCGATAAAAAACCGCACACCTAGGCCTTGCCCGCGATAGGCCGGCAACACCAACGATTGAGCGAAGTAGAAGATTTTGGCCGGATCCTGGCCGCGCGTCACAAATGGCTCCTGTAGCGCTTGCGCCGCATCGGCCAGAGGCAGGCCAATGGATGCACCCACTACCTGCCCATGCGCTTGAGCGAGTACCAACAAGCTGCGCTCGGAACGGGTAAGGTCTGCCAGATAGTCAGCGTCTTCTTCTGCGGTCCCGTCATACAGAAAGGGGTACTCTCGCAACACCTCCAGGCGTAATTGCCCAAGCTCTGCGATAAAGGGTGCGATAGCGGCGCCGTGCAGCAGGCGGATTTCCATAGTGAGTGCTTCGTCCTGACGTTAGGGATAGGCACACGGACGGACCGGGCTCGAAGCAAGACCGTATCACCCCTCCCCCGTGTGCGCCTTTCCCCTGCACGACAGTTACATCACCAACACCGCAGTATGTTTCAACCGAACGGTCGCACGCCCTGGCGCAGGCCAAACAACAGCAGCAACAAGTCCTGATCCGGCTGTACCGTGACCTGGGCTTTCACATTGCGCGGTGGCGGGCATTGGCTGAGCAGATCCGATTTGCTGAAAACCGTAGGCCGCGGCTGCTCCCAAGCGGCGAACGCAACCGTGGTCACTACCAGCGACGACACCAGGAACAAAGTTCGAGCGATTTCTAGTTTCATTACCCTAAACCTTTGACTGCGCTGCCAAACGCCGTCTGATAAAAGTAGAGCAATGTTTGCCATTCAGTATCGTTGAGTGACGAATGGCGCCGTAGCTGACCGAGGTCGTTGAGTGCCGCGCGCTGACGACTGATCCGTCGGCGGCACTTTTCCAGGTCAAGCAAGGCGACTTCGGCGGTGGCCTGCTCGCCTTCGCCATTGACCTTGATGAATACATGCTTGCCATACAGGCAACCGTGCTGCCAATGGCCCTGATGCATGCGCGCGAGGTTTTCGGCCAGGTCCTTGAGCATGCGTTCGTGGAGGACTGCTGGATACGCTTGGCGAGCGCCGTTGGCGTACCAGGTCTCCATGTCGACAAAACCATCCAGCGCTTCGCTGACCAGCAATGCCCGCCATTGGTGCTCGCCATCGCGTTGTGCACCGCAGTAAACGATACGTGGCACGCGCACGCCAAGCTGCTCGAAGCTGTGCAGCGCATCCTGCTCACGCAGCACAGTCGGACGGCCAAACGGGTGCAGCAGGCTGCGGTAGGTATGGCCGATCTGGCGCTTGGCATACAGCAGTTGGCCGCTGGCGTCGTTCAGGCGCTGCACTCCGCTTTCGCCACCGCGGCGCTGATTGGGCTCCTCGACCCACTCGCCCTGCTGCTGCCAGTAGAAATCGAATTGCGATTCACGGCCCTGAGTCACCACCATATTCTCTACCCCTTGCGTAACACGTAGACCCGCCACATGGCGTAGAGCGGCAGGAAATCCAGGCGTTCCTGGATACGAAAGCCGGCCGCAAGAAACTCCTGCTCAACTGTGTCAGCAGGTAACACGAAACGATTCTGGTAACTGTCCTTGTCGGCTCTGTTGTTGCGGCGCTTTTCCAGCTTTTTGCGCCGCCAGGCCTTGAAGTTGCCATCCACCCACAACGAAACGATCACGCTGTCGCGACTAACCCGATGAAATTCCGAGAGAATCGTGCGCCGATGGCTGGCTTCACCGATGTGGTGAAACAGCCGCATGCAGAAAATGCTGTCTACTGCGTTGTCCGGCAGATCAATGGCGAAAGCGGAAGTCTGCAAGGGCCGTACCCGCGCCACTACGGCTGGCGGTTGCGCAGCACAGGCTGTCTCGATCATCGCCTTGGAGTTGTCTGCACCGATGATCACTCGATTGGCTTTTTCGGCCAGCAATGGCCAGAAGCGCCCTGCCCCACTCGGCAGATCCAGCACCAGACCAGGGTCGCCAGCCAGTGTCAGCGCACGCCGAGCCAACTGCTCGTCGCGCAGATGAGACAGCCGCCGGGCAAAACCGTTCTGGTGCTTGTAAAGGTAATCCTGCGCGTGTTGTTGGTCGTACTTTTCGGAAAACTCGAGTTTTATCGGGCGGCGCATCGGGCATCTCCTGAGCTGATGCGCGCAATTTAAAAAGACGCGCGTCGGGCTCAGGTGATGCAGATGTGAAAAACTTGTAAGCCTTTTCCTACATCATTACAAGCGATTACCGATATCAGGCGATGTCGTCGGGCGGCGTATCTACACCACCGGGGCTAAGATCGACCTGGAAGCGGCAGCCATGTGGCGCCGTCGCAGTCAGCGTCACCTGCCAGCCCTGGTCGTCACAAATGCGCTGCACCAGCGACAGGCCCAAGCCCAGGCCTTCGCCACGACGTTCACCGCCGCGCACGAACGGCTTGAACATTTCTTCGCGCTGTTCTTCGGGGATGCCCACACCGCTATCCTCGACGCTGAAACCCTGGGCGTCGAGCGTCAAGCGGATGTAACCAGAATCGGTATAGTGCGCTGCGTTGCGCAACAGGTTACCCATCACTGATTGCAGGAAGGTCGCGTTGTACAAGACCGGGCTGGCGTTGGCACGCCCGTCGTAGTGCAGGTTCAGGCCCTTTTGCTCGATAGTGTCGCGCCAGACACCGATCAAGTCATCGCCGACTTCGCGCAGGCTGGCCCGCGAGGCCACGGCGCCCTCGTCATGCTGCGCCCGGGCGAGCATGAGGAAAGTCTTGACCAGCTCCTGCATCTCTTCGGTGGCGCGGGCGATGCGTTCCACTTGGGCCCGCGAACGGGTATCCAGGCTCGGGTTCTCGATCAGCAGTTCACAGGAGGTCGCCAGGACCATCAGTGGCGTGCGCAATTCATGACTGACATCACTGGTGAACAGCCGCTCGCGGTTGAGGGCATCGCGCAAACGACCAAGGGTATCGTCGAACGCCACTGCCAGTTGCCCTACCTCGTCGGCGGCATAGTCCGGCGCCAGCGGCGGGGCCAGACCCAGCAACTGGTCACGATGGCGCACCTGACGTGCCAGGCGGATGACCGGCGCCATCACTCGGCGCGCCAGCAGCCAGCCGAGGAATACTGCCAGTACCAGGCTGAGCACAAAACCTACCACCACCACTGCAAACAGCAGTCGCTCGCGCTCTTCGAAATCGCTCTGGTCCTGCAGCAGTACGTAACGGCGTCCGTCAACCACCTCGACCATCGCATGGTAGGAAAGCTGGTCGCGAAATACTTCATGAAAGCCAGGTTCGAGGTGATGCAGGTCCTTGGGTAGCTCGAAGTCATCGCGCCCGCCGCTGAAATAGAACAGCTGGTCGGGCCGTGGTCGATGGCTCCAGTCACTGACGCTGTCCATGCGCAGCAGGCGCTGCAGGTCACCGCCGAGCACGGTTGAAATCAGCCGCTCCTCGACCAGATGGACCGTCGCCACGATGCCGAAGGCGAAGGCGCCTGCGACTAATGCACTCATCAAGGCAAAGGCGATGATGATGCGCTGGGCGAGGCTTTGCTTAAACTCCATCGCGACCCTCAGCGAGGCGGTAGCCAACGCCATGCACGGTGTGCAGCAGGGGCTTTTCGAACGGCTTATCGATCACTTGGCGCAACTGGTGCACATGGCTGCGCAGGCTGTCACTATCGGGACAGTCATCGCCCCACAGGGCTTCTTCGAGAACTTCCCGGCGCAGTACGTGGGGGCTCTTCTGCATCAGTACCGCGAGCAGCTTGAGGCCGACCGGGTTGAGTTTGAGCAGCTTGCCCTCGCGGGTGACCTCAAGGGTGTCGAGGTCGTAACTGAGGTCTGCCACCTGCAGCGTACGCCGGCCACCGCCCTGCGCGCGGCGCAGCACTGCTTCGATACGCGCCGCCAGCTCCGACAGCGCGAACGGCTTGAGCAGGTAGTCATCGGCGCCCGAGCGAAAGCCCTGCAGACGATCATCGAGCTGATCGCGAGCCGTGAGCATTATCACCGGGGTATCGCGCCGGGCATCTTCGCGCAGGCGCTTGCACAGGGTGTAGCCATCGATGCCGGGCAGCATGATGTCAAGCACAATCAGGTCATAGTGCTCAGTTGCGGCCAGGTGCAAACCGGACAGCCCATCCTGGGCGCAATCGACCGTGTAGCCTTTCATACCCAGATAGTCAGCCAGGTTGGCGAGGATATCGCGGTTGTCTTCAACCAAAAGAATGCGCATCGGTTTCTCCTGTGCGGCGCTTTCGCAGTGCGCGGCAGGCGCAGCTTACGGACATCGCTGGCGCGGCGCCAGCCTTGCCGGCTGATCACTGCTGCTGACATATTTTTCACCAAAACTTCACAGCGCAAATATAGCCCCAGGCAGACAATCGCCGCATTTTTCTGCGCCTGGAGTCGCCATGCTCCCCGCCGTCCGCCCGCGTCCGCTGAATCTGTGGTTATACCTGGGGATCCCCCTGGGCTGCGCACTCGCACTGCTGGTGCTCGAATCGACATCACTGGATATGTCCCTGGCCGACCTCGCCTTCGATCCGGGCGCCGGGCAGTTCATCGGTCGCCACAGCTATGTCCTAGAAAACATCCTCCATGATGGGGTCAAGCAGGTGGTCATTGGCCTGGCGCTGGTGGCGGTGCTGGCGTTTTTTGCCAGCCTGTTCTGGCAGCGGCTGTTTGCCTGGCGCAGAGAGCTGGGCTGCCTGGTGCTGTCGCTGGCCCTGTCGACCAGTTTTGTCACGCCGCTCAAGGTTGCCACGGCGGTGCAATGCCCGTGGAGCCTTAGCCAGTTTGGCGGTGAGCAGACCTACAGCAAATTGCTCGAAGCCAGGCCGCAAACCGACAAACCCGGACGCTGCTGGCCCGGAGGCCATGCGGCGACCGGTTTTAGCCTGTTTGCGTTGTTTTTTGCATTGCGTGATCGCCGACCGCGGTTGGCCCGAGGCGCTTTGCTGCTGGCGTTTACCCTCGGTAGCGTGCTGTCGCTTGGGCGGATGCTGCAGGGCGCGCATTTCTTTTCACACAATGCCTGGACAGCGGTGTTCTGCTGGTTGATCGGCTTGGCGTGTTACTACCTGGTGCTCTACCGTCCAAGCCTTTCCAGGCAAACGCGCTCTGCGTAGGAGCGGCCTTGCCGGGGCGCCGGACCGGTCGGAAAGGGTCGCATAGCGGCCCCAGATTCCCAGCTCCGCCGCTAAAATTGCCGGGCCACCTCTGCTGGCCTTTCGCGATACAAGGCCGCTCAGTCCGGTGCCGTTCCAAGTACCCACAAAAAAGCCCCGCACTAGGCGGGGCTTTTTGGTACAGCAGGCGCTAAGGCAGGCTTACATCATGCCGCCCATGCCACCCATGCCGCCCATGTCTGGCATACCACCGCCAGCTGGCTTGTCTTCCGGAGCATCAGCAATCATCGCTTCGGTAGTGATCATCAGACCACCGATCGAAGCAGCAGCTTGCAGTGCCGAACGGGTGACTTTGGCTGGGTCGAGGATACCCATTTCGATCATGTCGCCGTATTCACCGGAAGCGGCGTTGTAGCCGTAGTTGCCCGAACCCTGCTTGACCTTGTCGGCCACGACGCTTGGCTCGTCACCGGCGTTGGCAACGATCTGACGCAGTGGCGATTCAACCGCACGGCGCAGCAGAGCGATACCGACGTTCTGGTCTTCGTTGTCGCCTTTGAGGTCGATGATAGCGCTCAGGGCACGGACCAGAGCAACACCACCGCCAGGTACCACGCCTTCTTCAACGGCTGCACGGGTAGCGTGCAGGGCGTCTTCAACGCGGGCTTTCTTCTCTTTCATTTCAACTTCGGTGCCAGCACCGACCTTGATCACGGCAACACCGCCAGCCAGCTTGGCCAGACGCTCTTGCAGTTTTTCACGATCGTAGTCGGACGAAGTCTCTTCGATTTGAGCGCGGATTTGCTTAACGCGAGCCTGGATGTCGTCTTCAACACCAGCGCCATCGATGATGGTGGTGTTTTCTTTCGACAGGATGACGCGCTTGGCGTTACCCAGGTTTTCCAGGGTAGCCGATTCCAGCGACAGGCCGATCTCTTCGGAGATGACGGTACCGCCAGTCAGGACAGCGATGTCCTGCAGCATGGCTTTGCGACGGTCGCCGAAGCCTGGTGCCTTGACCGCTGCAACCTTGACGATGCCGCGCATGTTGTTGACTACCAGGGTAGCCAGGGCTTCGCCTTCAACGTCTTCAGCAACGATCAGCAGTGGACGGCCGGCCTTGGCAACGGCTTCCAGAACTGGCAGCAGCTCACGGATGTTGGAGATCTTCTTGTCGACCAGCAGCAGCAGTGGGCCGTCGAGCTCGGCGACCATGGTGTCTGGCTTGTTGACGAAGTACGGCGACAGGTAGCCACGGTCGAACTGCATGCCTTCGACAACCGACAGTTCGTTTTCCAGGCCCGAGCCTTCTTCAACGGTGATGACGCCTTCTTTACCGACTTTTTCCATGGCTTCGGCGATGATTTCACCGATGGAGCTGTCGGAGTTGGCAGAGATGGTACCGACCTGAGCGATGGCCTTGGAATCGGAGCAAGTCTTGGACAGGTTCTTCAGTTCGGCAACGACGGCGATGGTGGCCTTGTCGATGCCGCGCTTCAGGTCCATCGGGTTCATGCCGGCAGCGACGGCTTTCAGGCCTTCGTTGACGATGGCTTGAGCCAGTACGGTCGCAGTGGTGGTGCCGTCACCGGCAGCGTCGTTGGCCTTGGAAGCAACTTCCTTGACCAGCTGAGCGCCCATGTTTTCGAAAGCGTCTTTCAGTTCGATTTCTTTGGCAACCGATACACCGTCTTTGGTGATGGTTGGCGCGCCGAAGCTCTTGGCCAGGACAACGTTACGGCCTTTCGGGCCGAGGGTGGCTTTGACAGCGTCAGCCAGAACGTTGACACCAACGAGCATTTTCTTGCGGGCGGAATCGCCGAATTTTACGTCTTTAGCAGCCATGATCGTTTAATCCTTGAAATACTTTGGAGTAACGGGAAGTCGGGAAAATCAGCCTTCGACAACAGCGAGAATCTCGTTCTCAGCCATCACCAGCAGATCTTCGCCATCGACTTTCACGGTGTTGCTGCCCGAGTACGGGCCGAAGACCACTTTGTCACCCACTTTCACGGCCAGCGCGCGAACTTCGCCGTTGTCCAGGATGCGACCGGTACCGACGGCAACGATTTCACCGCGGTTTGGTTTTTCAGCGGCCGAACCTGGCAGAACGATACCGCCAGCGGTTTTCGATTCTTCTTCGCTGCGGCGGATTACGACGCGGTCATGCAGAGGACGAAGCTTCATTGTCGATCTCTCCCAATTAGTGGTTTTCATCGGCCGGTGTCGAGACCGGCGGGTTGATGCATTCCGGCGTTGCCGGTAGGGGCCCGCATTCGGCGAACCCCTTTGTCTTGTCTGGCGTTGCCACCAGAAACCTTGCGGTGACCACATAGATGAGGCCGAGCGAAACGATTACAAGGGCTTACCTGTGAAATTTTTTTCAACAGCTACCCGCGCAAATGCAAACGGCCCCTCACGGGGCCGCTTTGCACACAAACTGCACAGGATTACTGATCGCGACGCTGGTACTCGCCTTCGATCACGTTTGGCCGGTGACCACCTTCGGGCGGCCGTGCTGCGAATGGATCATCCTGGAATGCACGCTGCCGCATTGCCTGCGCCTCGGCCCGCTGACGCAACTTGCGCGCGGCAAAATGACGGGTGAACGGCATCAGGCAGATCAGGCCGAGCACATCACTGATGAAGCCCGGAATCAGCAACAGCACGCCTGCCACTGCCAGCATCAGGCCCTGGAACATGTCTTCAGCGGGCAACTCGCCTCGCTGCAGACTCTCACGGGCACGCAGTGCGGTGGCGATACCGGCCACCCGCATCACCAGCAAGCCCAACGCGGAGCCGCCGATAATCAGCAGCAACGCCGGAAAGAAACCGATCGCGGCGCTGACTTTGACGAACACGAACAGCTCGAGCACCGGAAACAGCAGCAACAACAATAAAAAAACACGCATCAAGGGTTCCTCGACGGAAGACAACCTTCCACTAGGACAACAGATGGATGCGCAAGGTCGCTATTTCAACCCTGAGTTTCATCCACAGCCGGCCATTTGTCGGCGCGGGCGAGTAATACCAAGGCTTCGCGCACTTGTGTCGGCGTATTGCAAGTCTTCGGGAATGGTAGCCAATAGATAGCCTGACCAATGCGCAGATGCAGCCCTTCGCTGTCGATACCTGCCAATTCAGCGGCAGGCGTATCTGGCAGATCGCTCAGGGCGACATAGTGAGCGATGGCCGCTGCGTGGTCGCTGTTCATGTGTTCGACCATGCTGGACTCGGCGGCGCCGGCAAACGGGTTGGCCATTGTCACCTGATCAAGCCAGTGAATCGCACCAAAACCGCCAATGTAGCGATGGCGTACCGGCCGCAGGCACCAGAAGTCGAAGTCATGGGCCTTGTGGTAATTGGCGGCGTCCGGGAAGTAGCGGTAGTAGCGAGCCGCCGCCGCTTCGATGGCTCCGGCGTCGGTCAGCTTGTGCGCCTCGGCCATCACCGTCAGCCGGCCGACTGCCTGCACATCGAGCGCCTCGCGCTCGCCCACCAGCAACGAACACTTGGGGTCTTTCTGTAGATTGTGGGTGTGCTGGGCGATGCGGCTGATCAGGATCAGCGGCTGGCCCTCGGCATCCAGGCAGTACGGCACAACCGAGCCGAACGGGAAGCCGGGCATCGACTTGGAATGGGTCGAGAGGACGCCGCGGTATTCCTTGAGCAGGAGTTCGCGGGCGGGACGAAGGGCGGTGTTGGTAACGACGTTACTCACAACAGATGCTCCTGGCGGCAGGCGGGTCAGCTGACAAGATAAGCATTATCAGCCGTGACCGCCACGCCAGAAGTGCAACGGAGCGGTTTTACCAGGCGACGCCAAAGCCCGCAGTGTAGCGGGTCTTGTCCAGGTCACTGTTGCTGGTGCCCTGGATCATTTCCTTCTCGGCCTTGAGATTGAGCGAGGCCCACTCGGTGACCTTGTAGCGCAGGCCGACTTCGGCATCCAGCGAGTAATCGGCAACCCCACCCAGCGGTTTGCCCAGTTCACCATTGGTGAACAGCTGGACGTTCTTGCCGATCAGGTAGCGGGTGTAATCCCACTTCATGGCAGCCGAGTAGAAATTGTCCTTGCCGCCATCGCGGTACTGATAGTCGGTGCGGTTGAGCAGCGAGCCGAGCGAGAACGCTCCCAACTCGTCGTCCCAGAACTGGTAGCCCGGGCCGGTACCGACCGTGCGCTGGCGGGCCAGGTCTTCAATATGATCACGCTTGTACTCGAGACGCCCCTGCCAAAACCACTTGTCGGTGATGAAGCGGTCAAGCGCGTATTCACCACTCCAGTTGTTGGTAGTGGTGACGTCGTCCTTGCTCTCGCGGTTGTACTCGCCCTGGGCGTTGTGCCGCCAGCGGCCATGACGCGCGGAGGTCTTGAAACCGACATCGTAATCGTCGGTGTCGTTTTCGGCGCGCTTGAAGTCCATGGCCAGGTCGACGTTACCTTTCCAGACCAGATCCTCGACTACCGGCCGCGGCTTCATGATTTGCTCGATGCTGGCCAGCTCGACGGTTTTCGGCGCCTCGCCATTGGCCAGGGTCACTTTGCCCGGCTCGGCTGCCTGCAGCGACTTGGCCCTTTCGCCACTGTAGGCATCCTGTTTGACCAGCAGCTCCTGATCGCTTTCGAGGGTCTGTACCTGTTTCCAGTCCAGCGCGATGGAGCCACCATAGGGCGTTTCCAGCAGCAGCTTGCCGCCATCGAAAACTTTGATCTTGCCACTGAGCTTGTCACCGTTCTTCATCCAGACGGTGTCGGCGAACGCTGGGGTACACAGGGAAGCGGCGAGAAGGCAGAGCAAGGTTCTAGAATACATAAGCTGACTACGGGCTCGGTTTGCGGAAAAAAGCCGGGCATTATCCAGATACGCGCGACCAGAGCAAGGACAGACCAAACCGATGCCAACGAGTTCAACTCTCATCTATAAGCCACTTCGCCGGCAATCTTGCCGATCGCCGGGCTACGCCTGATGTCTGGCGCTGCACGCCTTTCGGCAGAGGATGCCGAAGCCCGACGAACGGCACTCTATACCGCCCTCGGCCAGGTGCCCGAGGGTAAGGTCGTCAGTTATGGCCAGTTGGCAGATTTGGCTGGCCTTGGCCAGGCCGCACGCTGGGTCGGGCGGACGCTGGGCCAACTGCCGCAGGGCAGCCGCCTGCCCTGGCACCGGGTGATCGGCGCGAGTGGTCGATTGAGCCTGCAGCCGGGCACACCTTCAGGCGACGAACAACGCGCTCGGCTACGCGCCGAAGGCGTCAATGTAGCCAATAATCGTGTGGATATGTTGCGCCATGGCTGGCGCCCGATGGAGCACAGCGGTTAGAGTGCGCGCTTTGTTTTCGTAACCTTGAGGCAGATGTTGGCCCATGCCCCGTAAAACCTGGCGCGCTGCGCTCGCTGCCTATGCCAGCCCGTCAACTCTGGTGCTGTTGCTGCTGGGCTTCGCTGCCGGCCTGCCCTACATGCTGGTGTTTTCAACCCTTTCAGTGTGGCTGCGCGAGGCCGGTGTGGCCCGCGAGACAATTGGCTATGCCAGCCTGATCGGCCTGGCCTATGCCTTCAAGTGGGTCTGGTCGCCACTGCTCGACCAGTGGCGCCTGCCGTTGCTCGGCGGGCTTGGCCGACGTCGCTCCTGGCTGCTGTTGTCGCAAGTACTGGTGGTCATCGGTTTGGTCGGCATGGGCCTGTGCGATCCGCAAAAGCACCTGTCCTGGCTGATCGCCCTGGCGGTGCTGGTGGCCTTCGCCTCGGCAACGCAGGACATCGCCGTCGACGCCTACCGCCTGGAAATCGCCGATGACCAGCGCCAGGCTGCGCTTGCCGCCAGCTACATGGCCGGCTACCGGGTTGCCGCCCTGCTGGCTACTGCCGGCGCGCTGTTCTTCGCTGAATGGTTCGGCTCCACTGGCTTCAGCTATCTGCACCAGGCCTGGACCGGCACCTATGTGCTGTTCGGCGTGATCATGCTACCCGCCGTGTTCACCACGCTGATCATGCGCGAACCGCCAGTGCCGCTGCGCACGCAGCTGTCGGCTGCTCGCTATGGCTTGAGCCATCAGTTGGCGTCAGTGTTCGTGCTGATCATTCTGCTGGTGTCGGTGCCGGCCAGCTTCACCCAGCTGTACAACACCGACTGGGCCAGCGTGGTGCTTGGCGACTCGACCGTGGTGCAACTGGTGCTGGAGGACCGCGCCTTCATGCGCCTGGTCCTCTACGCGCTGTTGACCTGGGCCTGCCTGTCATCGCTCGGCCGCCGTGGCCTGGCGCCGGTGCTGACGCCGGTGAACGACTTCATCGCCCGCTATCGCTGGCAGGCGTTGCTGCTGCTCGGGCTGATCGCTACCTATCGCATGTCCGATACGGTCATGGGCGTGATGGCCAACGTGTTCTACATCGACATGGGCTTCACCAAGGACCAGATCGCCAGCGTCAGCAAGATCTTCGGCCTGATCATGACCCTGCTTGGCGCCGGCGCCGGCGGTTTGCTGATCGTGCGTTTCGGCATCATGCCGATCCTGTTCATCGGCGGCGTTGCCTCGGCCAGCACCAACATCCTGTTCCTGATGTTGGCCGACATGGGGCCGAACGTGGAGATGCTGGTGGTCACCATTTCGCTGGACAACTTCAGTTCCGGGATGGCCACTTCGGCGTTCGTTGCCTACCTGTCGAGCCTGACCAACCTGAAGTTCTCGGCCACCCAATACGCCCTGCTGAGCTCGATCATGCTGCTGTTGCCGCGGCTGATCGGGGGTTACTCAGGTGTAATCGTGGAGAAGTTTGGCTACCACGACTTCTTCCTGATTACCGCGCTGCTGGGCGTGCCTACGTTGATCCTGATCCTCCTGCAGTGGCGCCAGGAGGCACGGCGCGGCAAGCTGGAGCCGGTGCCCGGCCCTACCCCGGACCAGCCTTAGTCGAACGTTGCGCCGCTGTCGCCTGCACCGGCACAGCGGCGCCCGCTTCACTGCGCGACGGTCGCGCCAGCGCCCTTGCCACCCACCACAAACCACAGCGGCAGCAGCGCCAGCGCCCCGGCTATACCGGCGAGGACGGCGAAGTGCAGCAAGCTGGCGCCAGCACCAATCATCGCCAGCAGCGCGCCACCCAGACCCAATACGGCAATGGTGATCATGCCGAGCATGGCTGAAACCAGGCCCTTGCTCTGCTCGCTGGCAAACAAGGTCATGCGGTACAGCACCGCATTGGCCACGCCCAGCCCCAGCGCATACAGGGTCATGCCCGCAACCACGCTGGTAACCGACGGCCACAGCCAGGTAGCCAGCATCATCAGGCCCAACCCCGCCAGATACGGCCAAAGTGCGCCGCGCACCAGCGCAGGCAATGGGTAGCGCTCAGCGATGCTGTTGATGATCAGGTTGCCCGCGATCAAGCCACCGAACACCGGCAGTTGCCACAAGGCATAGGCCATCTTGCTCAGGCCCTCGTCGTGAATCAGCAGCACCGGCGACAGGCCGATCCAGCCGATCAGCGGCAAGCCGACCAGGCCCAGCGCAGCGCTGCCGGCGACGAAGCGACGATTGCCCAGCAACTGGCCATAACCAGACAACAGCGGCAGCAGGTGAATCGGCGTGAACGGCAGGCGGATACCGTCGCGGCGCTCGACGCCGAGGGTTTCCGGCATGAAGCGATACAGCAGCCCGAGGGTCAGCAGCGCACCCACGGCAAAAGCCAAGAACAACCAGCGCCAGTCCAGCCACTGCAGCATCAACGTGCCTACCAGCGGCCCGAGCAAGGGCGAGAGCAAGGCGATATTGGCCAGCAAAGCCATCATGCGTACGGCATCGGCCTCGCTGAAAGCTTCGTTCAATGCTGGGTAGCTGACGGTGACGACAAAGCCCAGGCCGATCCCCTGCAACAGCCGCAGCAGGTTGAACAGGCCGATGTCATGCACCCAGAAGGTCGCCAGGCAGGCCACACCAAAGATCACGCAGCCAGCGAGCAGCAAGGGCCGCCGGCCATAGCGGTCGGCCAGCGGGCCGATCAGCCATTGCAGGACCACCCCACCCAGCAGGTACAGGTTCAACGCGTGCGGGATAAATTCCGGACTGGCGTTCATCTCGGTGACCACATCCGGCATGGCCGGCATGACCGCATCGCTGGCCAGGTAGGTGAGCAGCTCGAACAAGGCCAGGGTCAGACCAAACAGCAAGGCACGGGCCGGGGTGATATACAGCAGTGGTTTCATGGCAGACATCAATGGATACGAAAGGGGTCAGCTTATATGCCAGAAATGGCACGCCCTGGTTGTGAACAAGTGTAAGGGTGCGCCAAATAAAACGCGGGCTTGCCCGCGAATGTCCAGCGCCAGCAACATCGTTGCGGCGGGTACACCCGCGGAACAAGCCCGCGCAGTTACAGCGAACGCGGTTTACTGCGCGGCAGTCTCCTGCACCATGCGGATCACCCGTTGCGGGAACGGGATATCGATCCCTTCTGCCTTGAGCCGGTCGCGAGTGCGCTCGTTGAGCATGAACATCACGTCCCAGTAGTCGGCCGTTTTCGTCCACAGACGCAGAGACACAGTGATCGAGCTCTCGCCCAAGGTCGAGATCACCGCCTGCGGCGCCGGGTCGGGCAGCACGCGCGGGTCGTTGGCCAGCTCCAGCAGCACGTTGCGCGCCTTCTGCAGGTCAGCTTCGTAATCAACGCCCACATCGAACACCACCTTGCGCGTCGGCTGACGGTTGGTATTGGTGATGATGCCGTTGGACAAGCTGCCGTTGGGGATGATCACGGTCTTGTTGTCACCGGTGCGCAGCACCGTGTGGAAGATCTGGATGCTGTCGACAGTACCGCTGACGCCTTGCGCCTCGATCCAGTCGCCAATGCGGAACGGGCGGAACAGCAGGATCAGCACACCACCGGCGAAGTTGGCCAGGCTGCCCTGCAACGCCAGGCCAATGGCCAGGCCGGCAGCACCGATGGCCGCGACGAACGAGGTCGTCTCGATGCCGATCATCGAAGCGACGCTGACCAGCAGCAATATCTTCATGATGATATTGGCCAGGGTGCTGATGAAGCCCTGCAAGGCCAGGTCGGCATTGCGCAGCCCAACCAGCTTGCCCAGGCGGGCGCTGAGCTTGTTGGTGATCCACCAGCCGATCGCCAGGGTCAGCAGCGCCAGCAGCAGGCGGCTGCTGTATTGCATGATCAACGGCAGCCAGGTTTGCGATTGGCGAACCAGTTGATCGACCTCATTGGTCAAATCCATAACTTTCTCCTGATGCCAAACGGCATGTACACAGTGAAGCAGGCCGCAGACAGGCCGCAGCGAGGAGCCCCATGGACCTCGGTGTGGCAATGGGGTTCCTGCGGCCAGGTCAATCGCGGAAGTTGTTGAACTGCAGCGGCATGTCGAATTCCTTGGCGCGCAGTGCAGCGATCGCTTCTTGCAGGTCGTCACGCTTCTTGCCGGTGACGCGTACCTGTTCGCCCTGAATGGCGGCCTGGACCTTGAGCTTGGCGTCTTTGATGTGGGCGACGATCTTCTTCGCCAGCTCCTTGTCGATGCCTTCGCGGAAGGTCGCTTCCTGTTTCATTTCCTTGCCCGAGGCATAGGCATCCTTGACCTCGAGGCACTTCACTTCGATCTTGCGTTTGACCAATGCGCTGCGCAGGATCTCGACCATCGCCTCGAGCTGGAACTCGGCCTCGGCGGTCATCAGCACGGTCTGGTCCTTTTCCTTGAATTCGAAGCTACCCTTACCTTTGAGGTCGTAGCGGCGGTCCAGCTCCTTGATGGCGTTGTCGACTGCGTTCTGCACTTCGTGCTTGTCCAGTTCCGATACCACGTCGAACGAAGGCATGGTTGTTCTCCAATATGAAAGCGCCGCGCTCAGCGTGAAGATGGAGCGCGCAGGGTTTGATGGTTAAAATGCGGGACACATTATAACGGGTTGCGAAACGTAGATGAGCAGCACCTGGCATATTCTCGGTGCCGGCAGCCTGGGCAGCCTCTGGGCCTGCCGGCTGGCCCGCGCGGGCAAGGCGGTCCGTTTGATCTTGCGCGACCCGCAGCGCCTGGCGGCGTACCAGGCCGTCGGCGGCCTGAGCTTGATCGAGCAAGCGCACAGCAGCTTTTTTGCCATCCCCGCCGAAGCCGATGAAGCGCACGCGCCGATTCATCGCTTGCTGGTGGCCTGTAAAGCCTACGATGCCGCCCCTGCCCTGGCCAGGCTGGCCCCGCGCCTGGCTGTGGGCGCCGAGCTGATTCTGTTGCAGAACGGCCTTGGCAGCCAGGACGAGGTGGCCGATCAGGTGCCCCATGCGCGCTGTATCTTTGCCTCCAGTACCGAAGGCGCGTTTCGTCCGGCGGACTGGCAGGTGCAGTTTGCCGGGCATGGCTTCAACTGGTTGGGCGACCCGCTCAACCCCGCCCCGGCCGAGTGGTTCAGTGACCTCGAGGAGGCCGGCATCCCCGCCCAGTGGACGGTGGATATTCTCAGCCGGCTGTGGCGCAAGCTGGCCCTGAACTGCGCGATCAACCCGCTGACCGTACTGCACGACTGCCAGAACGGTGGCCTGCTCGAGCACTTGGGTGAGGTGGATGCGCTGTGCGTCGAGCTGGCGCAACTGCTGCACTGCTGCGGCCAGCCGCAAGCGGCTGAGGGCCTGAACGAAGAAGTGCAGCGGGTGATTCTGGCGACTGCAGCCAATTATTCTTCCATGTATCAAGACGTGCGCCATGGCCGCCGTACCGAGCTGCATTACCTGCTCGGCTACGCCTGCCGCGCCGCCCACCGCCATGGCCTGGCCCTGGTGGAGCTGGAACACCTGCGCCAGCGATTGGTCGATAACCTGCAGGCACGCGGCCTGCCCAGTGACTGATCGCTGCCCTCTGACCAGAATACGGACACTGCCTTGCCCATGAAACTGCGCCAACGCCTGGATAACCTCCCGGTCGGGCAGAAACTGCTTGCGGCCCTGCTGGTACTGCTGATCACCATCCTGCTGGTGGCCAACCTGGCCTTTATCAGCGCGGCCTACTGGATCACCCAGGAAAGCATGGCGCCACAGGCGCTGCAAACCATCGGCAGGCTGGTCGCCAACCCGCAGCTGTCGGCCCGCGCCGGTGATTCCAGCGATAACGCCAACGCCCTGCTCAAGGAACTCGACAGCTACACCCCACTGCGCGCCGCAGCGGTCTACGGCAGCGACGGGCGCATGCTCGCGCAACTGCAGCACGGCGAACCGCTGGCCCTGCCCAAGCGCTATCGCAACATCGACGGTTGGCGTCTGATGGAGTTTCGCAGCACTCAACTGATTCGCCTGCCGCGTCCGGGCAACCCGCCGGCGTTTCTCCTTCTGGTAGCCAGCAGCGAGCTGCCGACCGCGTTCTACACCGGCACGCTGACCGCCAGCCTGGCGATTCTGGTGTTCAGCATCCTGCTCTGGCTGGTGATCGCCCGGCAGATCAAACGGCTGATCACCCAGCCGATCAACCAGCTCGAAGAACTCAGCCGCCAGGTCACCCGCGAAGAGAGCTATGCCCTGCGCGCGCAACGTGGCAACGACGATGAGATCGGCAGCCTGGCCAACGCTTTCAATACCATGCTGTCGCGCATCGAAGCCCGCGAGCAGCAACTCAAACGTACCCGTGACGAATTCCAGACGGCCTACGACCAGGCCCAGGGCCTGGCCGAAGAAACCCGCCACACCAATCGCAAACTGGAGCTGGAAGTCCAGGTGCGCAGCAAGATCGAGAAAAAACTCACCGGCTTTCAGAATTACCTCAACAGCATCATCGACTCCATGCCCTCGGCGCTGATCGCACTGGACGAACAGCTGTACGTGACCCAATGGAACCAGGAAGCCACCGCGCTCTCCGGGACGCGTCTGGATGAGGCGCTGAACCAACCTATTTTCATCGCCTTCGAGCCGCTTAAGCCGTTTCTGCCGCAGCTCAAGGACACCGTCGAAAAACATCGGGTGGCGAAGATCGAGCGGGTCACCTGGCACAAGGACGACGACGCCCGCCACTACGCCCTGACCTTCTACCCACTGACCGGTGGTGGCGGCCGTGGCGTGGTGATCCGCATCGACGACATCACCCAGCGCATATCGCTGGAAGAGATGATGGTGCAGTCGGAAAAGATGCTCTCCGTGGGGGGCCTGGCCGCAGGCATGGCGCATGAGATCAACAACCCGCTCGGGGCGATCCTGCACAACGTGCAGAACATCCGTCGACGGCTGTCACCCGAGCTGCCACGGAATCAGGAGCAGGCAGAAGAACTGGGCATCAACCTGCCCCAGATCAGCCGTTATCTGGACAGCCGCGAAGTACCGCAGCTGCTCGACGACATCCAGCAGGCCGGCGCCCGCGCGGCCAAGATCGTCACCCACATGCTCAGCTTCAGCCGTCTCAGCAATCGCCAGCTGGCCCCCTGCAGCCTGCCCGCGCTGATCGACCAGGCGGTGGAAATTGCCGGCAACGACTTCGACCTGACCATTGGATTCGACTTCAAAGGCCAGGCCATCGTCCGCCAGTTCGACCCGCAACTGGGGCCGGTGCCGTGTACTGCCAACGAACTCGAACAAGTACTGCTCAACCTGTTGAAGAACGCCGCCCAGGCGATCCACCTGCGCCCGCAACCGAGCGAGCCAGGCCGTATCATCCTGCGCACCCGGCTCAATCCGCCGTGGGCGGAAATTCAGGTCGAGGACAACGGCATCGGCATGCCCGAAGCGGTGCGCAAGCGTACCTTCGAACCGTTCTTCACCACCAAGGAGATCGGCCAGGGTACAGGCCTGGGCCTATCGGTTTCATATTTCATCATCACCAACAACCACAAGGGGCAGATGGAGGTGCAGTCCTCGCCCGGCCAGGGCACCTGCTTTACCCTGCGCCTGCCCCTCGGCTCGCCCGTGCCTGCTGCACCGGCCACTACGGAGACATGACATGGGCTTTCGCCTGTCGAAAATCTACACCCGCACCGGTGACAAAGGCGAAACCGGCCTTGGCGACGGCCGCCGCGTGCCCAAGGACCACCCTCGGATCGAGGCGATTGGCGAGGTCGACACCCTCAACAGCCAACTCGGTGTGCTGCTCGCGGGCCTGAGCGAGGCTGGGCTGGATGAGCTGAGCGACGTGCTGAAGCCTTGTCAGCACCGCTTGTTCGACCTCGGTGGCGAGCTGGCGATGCCAAGTTATCAGGCGCTGAACCAGGCTGAAGTCGAGCGCCTGGAAGCGGCCATCGACCGCTGGAACGACGAACTTGGCCCACTGGAAAACTTTATCCTGCCCAGCGGTTCGGCACTGGTCGCGCAGGCCCACGTCTGTCGCAGCCAGGCGCGGACCGCCGAGCGCAGATGCCAGGCATTGAATGCGCTTGAGCCGCTGGAAGGGGTTGGATTGGCGTATATCAATCGGGTATCGGACTTGCTGTTTGTCGCAGCGCGCATCATTGGCCGCCGTCAAGGATTGGCTGAAGTCCTGTGGCAAGCCGCGAAAAAGCCCGAGGTTCAGCGCTGACTGGGAAAGCTCCTACGGCCACTTGGGAATTTTCGCCAGCGACTAAATACGCGCCCCCCCTTAAGCTTCTCGTCTCCATCAGAGTCAATACCTGCTCAGACGACAACCGGACGAGGAGCCTCCCCAATGCCAAAAAAACAATCAGCGAACCCAGAAAAGCTATCTGGCTCAATCATTCAAAGAAGACAGGAGAAGGGATTACCCGTGCAACTCCGTCTACTATTCGCACTGGCCATGCTGGTATCCACCCCACTTTACGCTCTCGACTTTCGCCCTAGCCCGGCGGTCGATGAGGTCTTCAGCAAGGCGAAGGTAAAGGGCACATTCGTTCTTTACGATGTGAGTAAACAGCAGTTGATCGGCCACGATCAGAAGCGCGCCGAAACGCGTTTTATTCCAGCTTCGACGTTCAAGATAGCCAATAGCCTGATCGGCTTACATACCGGCGTGGTTAGCAGCGTCGATGAAGTCTTCTATCACCATGACGGCAAACCGAAAATGTTGAAGGCCTGGGAACAGGACATGGGCATGCGAGAAGCGATAAAAACGTCCAACGCCGGGGCGTTTCAAGTGCTTGCGCGCAGGATCGGTTTGAGCGCCATGCAAGACAATATCCACACGCTGAATTATGGCAATGGTGACATTGGCAAATCAGTGGATACATTCTGGCTTGACGGCCCACTCAAAATAAGTGCAGTTGAACAAACTTCATTTCTTGCACGGCTGGCACAGGGACAACTCCCATATCCTTCAGCTATTCAGGCTGAGGTGCGGGATGCCGTCAAACTGGAGGCCACCGAAAACTGGGTGCTCTATGGCAAGACAGGCTGGACCAATAAAGATCAACCCGGTATTGGCTGGTTTGTCGGCTGGGTTGAACAGGGGGGTAATACATATAGTTTCGCGCTGAACATCAATGTCCCTCAAGATAATGTTCCGCCCGAATTACCTAGCGCCTTGTCAAAACGACTTGAGATTACCAAGGCCAGCCTCCGGGCATTGGATCTGTTGCAGCCTGGCGCCCACAGGAACGAGCACACCTTACATTGAACCACTCGCGTAAGTGAGCCCTCCTCGTTCGCCGCGTCGGCGAAACAGGAGGGTCATCGTGGTTTTGGCTAACGTCAACCAGGCCAGAACGCCCGGATACCTGCTACGCCCTGTGCGCCAGCCTGCCAGGCACGCTCACGGTCGACAGCGCCGACACCACCCAGCAGGAACACCGGGCATTTGACGCTATCGATCAGGCCGGCAGCCTGCTCCCAGCCCAACGACTGCGCATCCGGATGCGTCTGCGTCGCCTGCACCGGCGACAAGGTAACGAAATCGACCCCCATCTGCGCAGCCAGGGCCAGCTCTTCAGCATTGTGGCAAGACGCTGCCAACCAGCGGTTCTCCGGGAACGGACGACCTTTGGCGGCATACTTGCGCAGCTGCGCAGCGGTCAGGTGCCAGCCGGCGGAGGGGAAGTCGCCCAGCCACTCCAGCGGCCCTTTGAGCATCAATTGAGCCTTGCCCGCACACAATCCGGCCGCATCCACCGCGACATCACGGTACTTGGGGTCGTACATGTCCGGCGCCCGCAGCTGAATCAGCTTGATGCCATTGGCCACGGCCTTCTGGATCCCGCGCAGCATGTGCGGTACTTCAAGACCTTCGGGGGTGATCAGGTACTGATCAGGCAGGCGCGCTGCAGCCACGATCGGCTTGTTCGCCTCGGGAAAGTCATACTGGTTCAGGTCGCGCGGCACGACCCACTCCAGCGGCTGGCCTTCGGCACCATGCGGCTCACCGCGGAATGCATCGACCTCACGCACGTCGAGCAGGATTTGCTTGTCCGGGTAGTCATGGCTGATCTTGATCAGCGGCCGTGATCCGCTGACCTCGATGCCGAGCTCCTCGCGCAGCTCACGGGCCAGCGCTGCTTCGACGCTTTCGCCGGCCTCGACCTTGCCCCCGGGAAACTCCCACAGGCCGCCCTGATGCTGGCTATCGGCGCGACGGGCGATGAGGATCCGCCCGTCGCCACCGCGGATAACCGCCGCTACTACATGAATCCGCTGCACCTTGTACCCTCCGTTGCTGCGTCAGGCGCCCCGGCCAGTGGCCAGACCAGGGCGCAGGCCAATGATCAGGTCCGGTATTCGGCGTTGATCTTGACGTACTCGTGGGACAGGTCGGTGGTCCAGATGGTCTCGCTGCACTGGCCGCGACCCAGTTCGATGCGGATGGTGATCTCTTCTTCAGCCATCACCTTGGAGCCTTGCTCTTCGGTGTAGCTTGGGCTGCGCCCGCCTTTGCTGGCGATGCACACGTCACCGAGGAAAACGTCGATCAGGCTGACGTCCAGCTCAGGCACGCCAGCGCGGCCGACGGCAGCGAGGATACGGCCCCAGTTGGGATCGGAGGCGAACAGCGCAGTCTTGATCAGCGGCGAATGCGCCACGGCATAACCAACGTCGAGGCATTCCTGATGATTGCCACCACCGCTGACCTGCACGGTAACAAACTTGGTCGCGCCTTCGCCGTCACGCACGATCGCCTGGGCGACTTCCATGCACACTTCGAACACTGCCTGCTTCAAGGCGTCGAACAGCTCGCCCTTGGCTTCGGTCACTTCAGCGACCTTGGCCTGGCCGGTGGCAATCAGCATGCAGCAGTCGTTGGTCGAGGTGTCGCCATCGATGGTGATGCGGTTGAACGACTTGTTGGCGCCGTCGAGGATCAGGTCCTTGAGCACCGCCGGAGCGACCTTGGCGTCGGTAGCGATGTAGCCAAGCATGGTCGCCATGTTCGGGCGAATCATGCCGGCGCCTTTGCTGATGCCGGTGACGGTGATGGTCTGGCCATCGAACTGGAACTGACGGCTGGCACCCTTGGGCAGGGTGTCGGTAGTCATGATGCCGGTAGCGGCTTCAGCCCAGTGATTTTCCGAAAGGTTGTCCAGTGCAGCCTGCAGCGCGGCCTCGATCTTCTCGACCGGCAGCGGCTCACCGATCACACCGGTGGAGAACGGCAGCACCGCCTGGGCGTCAACGCCGGTCAGCTCGGCCAGCTTGGCACAGGTGCGCTCAGCGGCGGCCAGGCCTGGTGCGCCGGTACCGGCGTTGGCATTGCCGGTATTGGTCAGCAGGTAACGCACGGTGCCCTGCACGCGTTGCTTGGCGAGGATCACCGGCGCCGCGCAGAACGCGTTGAGGGTGAACACGCCAGCCACGCTGGAGCCTTCGGCGCAGCGCATTACCACGACGTCCTTGCGCCCAGGGCGCTTGATGCCCGCCGAAGCGATGCCAAGTTCAAAACCGGGAACCGGGTGCAGGGTGGGCAAAGGACCAAGACCAACAGCCATTAGAGCGCTCCTAGATAAAAACAGATAGGTTCCATGAAACAAAGCCGCCCCAACTGACACCTTTACGGTGGCTGTAGGAGCGGCCTTGTGTCGCGATGGGCTGCAAAGCAGCCCAAAAATCTCAAGCCAGCAGCGGCCTTAGATCACTCGCATCACTCGCATCACTCAATGGTGCCGTGGCAATGCTTGAACTTCTTGCCCGAACCACACCAGCATGGCTCGTTACGACCCAGCTTCTGGTCGTTGCGAACCGGCGCGGCGGCAACGGCGACTTCAACGCCCTCTTCGCTCAGGTGCTCGCTTTCCAGGCCTGGTGCCGGTGCATGTTCAAACTGCATACGCTGGGCCAGCTCTTCGGCGTCGCGACGCAGACGAGCTTCTTCTTCGATCGGGTCTTCGCGGCGAACCTGTACGTGCGACAGCACACGGATGGCATCGCGTTTGATCGAATCGAGCAGTTCCTGGAACAGCGTGAACGACTCACGCTTGTACTCCTGCTTCGGGTTCTTCTGCGCATAACCACGCAGGTGAATACCGTGACGCAGGTGGTCCATGGTCGACAGGTGGTCTTTCCACAGGTCGTCCAGCACGCGCAGCAGGATCTGCTTCTCGAAGGTGCGCAGAGCCTCTTCGCCGGCCTGATCTTCTTTCTCGGTGTATGCGCTGGTGATCTCGCTCAGGAGCTTCTCACGCAGGGTTTCTTCGTACAGGTGGTCGTCTTCATCCAGCCATTGCTGGATCGGCAGCTTGATCGCGAAATCGCTGGCCAGCGCCGCTTCGAGACCGGCCACATCCCACTGCTCAGGCAGCGATTGCGGCGGAATATGCTGGCTGATGGTGGTATCGAGGACTTCCTTACGGAACTCTTCGATGGTGCCGCCCAGGTCCTGCGCAGCCAGCAGGCTGTTGCGCATGTGGTAGATCACCTTGCGCTGTTCGTTGGCCACGTCATCGTATTCGAGCAGTTGCTTACGAATATCGAAGTTGCGCCCTTCGACCTTGCGCTGAGCTTTTTCGATGGCGTTGGTCACCATGCGGTGCTCGATGGCTTCGCCGGACTGCATGCCCAGGGCCTTCATGAAGTTCTTCACCCGGTCAGAGGCAAAGATGCGCATCAGGCTGTCTTCCAGCGACAGGTAGAAGCGGCTCGAACCCGGGTCACCCTGACGACCGGAACGGCCACGCAGCTGGTTGTCGATGCGGCGCGACTCGTGGCGCTCGGAGGCGATCACGTGCAAGCCGCCGGCCTCGATCACTTGCTGATGACGCTTCTGCCAGTCGGCCTTGATGTGCGCAATCTGCTCGGCGGTCGGGTTTTCGAGTGCCGCGACTTCCGACTCCCAGTTGCCGCCCAGAAGGATGTCGGTACCACGGCCGGCCATGTTGGTGGCGATGGTCAAAGCGCCTGGCGCACCGGCCTGGGCAATGATCTCGGCTTCTTTTTCGTGGTACTTGGCGTTGAGCACCTTGTGCTCGATGCCTTCCTTGTTGAGCAAGGCCGACATATGCTCGGAGGTCTCGATGGTCGCCGTACCGACCAATACTGGACGCCCGCTGGACATGCTTTCCTTGATGTCGGCAATGATCGCCAGGTACTTCTCTTCGGCGGTCAGGTACACCAGGTCGTTGAAGTCTTTACGCGCCAACGGCTTGTTCGGCGGAATGACCATCACGTTGAGGTTGTAGATCTGAGCGAATTCGAACGCTTCGGTGTCTGCAGTACCGGTCATGCCGGACAGCTTGTTGTACAGACGGAAGTAGTTCTGGAAGGTGGTCGAAGCCAGGGTCTGGCTTTCGGCCTGGATGTTCAGGTTTTCCTTCGCTTCGATGGCCTGGTGCAGGCCCTCGGAGAGACGACGACCCGGCATGGTCCGACCGGTGTGCTCGTCGATCAGCAGCACCTGACCGTCCTGGACGATGTACTCGACGTTGCGGTGGAACAATTTGTGCGCGCGCAGGCCGGCATAGACGTGGGTCAGCAGGCCCAGGTTGTGCGCCGAGTAGAGGCTCTCGCCTTCAGCCAGCAAGCCGGCTTTAGTGAGCATCTCTTCGATGTACTGGTGGCCGGCTTCGTTGAGCTCGACCTGACGGCTCTTCTCATCGATCGAGAAGTGGCCTTCCTGGGTGACCTGGCCTTCGACTTCTTCGATGTGCTGGGTCAGCTGCGGGATCAGGCGGTTGATTTCGATATACAGCTTGGAGCTGTCTTCAGCCTGGCCGGAGATGATCAGCGGGGTCCGCGCTTCGTCGATCAGGATCGAGTCGACTTCGTCGATCACGGCGAAGTTCAGCTCACGCTGGAACTTCTCGTCGACGCTGAAGGCCATGTTGTCGCGCAGGTAATCGAAACCGAATTCGTTGTTGGTGCCGTAGGTGATGTCGGCAGCATAGGCGGCGCGCTTGTCTTCCGGCGGCTGAAAGGCCGAGACGATGCCAACCGAGAGGCCGAGGAATTCGTACAGCGGACGCATCCAGTTGGCGTCGCGGCGGGCCAGATAGTCGTTGACCGTGACCACGTGCACGCCCTTGCCGGACAATGCGTTGAGGTACACCGCCAAGGTACCGACCAAGGTCTTGCCTTCACCGGTACGCATCTCTGCGATCATGCCTTCATGCAAGGTCATGCCGCCGATCAGCTGGACGTCGAAGTGGCGCATACCCATCACACGCTTGCCGGCCTCGCGGGCTACAGCAAAGGCTTCCGGTAGCAGTTGGTCGAGGGTTTCGCCTTTGGCCAGACGCTCTTTGAACTCGGCGGTCTTGCCGCGCAGTTGCTCATCGGAGAGGGCCAACATTTTCTCTTCGAAGGCATTGACGGTGGTCACCGTCTTGAGCAGGCGTTTGATCTCGCGCTCGTTCTTGCTTCCAAAAAGTTTCTTTAACAAAGGCGCAAACATATCGGCAGGATCTTCCACACTTAGGGATGGAGGGCGGCCCCATGAGTCGCCCGAGCAGCCCTTGGGCCGCATGCGAACGAGCATTCTACCCGGAAACGATGGTGAGGAAAGTGGTCGATTGCCACGATGCTGGCACAGCGCTAGGGTGGGGACGGTTCTTAGATGAGGGTGATTATTACAAGTTCAAGGTTTGCTGAAGATGAAAGCTGCCGAGAATCGCTATTATCCTGCACAACAAGCCTTGCCCCCGGCCATTGCGTGCTGATCCAGGGCAACTGCATCATCTGTCGCCACCGGCAATCACTCAGCGCTGCGCACGCAGATGCTAAGATGGCCATTCTGTAACTTCCTGCGTACCGTCATGGCTTACAAACCCTCGCCCGCCCGGCTGCCGGCCGCGCTCCTGCGTGAAGTCCGACCGCTACGGCTGCTGCTCAATCAGGCTGAACGCCTGGTGCATCTGCAGCGTTTGCTCGAAAGTCAGCTGCAACCGGCGGCCCGTGAGCACTGCCACGTGGCCTCCTGGCGCGACGGTGTGTTGCTGCTGGTGGTCACCGATGGCCACTGGGCCACGCGCCTGCGCTATCAGCAAAAACGCCTGCAACGGCAACTGATCGAACTTGAAGTGTTCGCCAACCTGCGGCGGATCCTGTTCAAGGTGCAGCCACCAGTTATCCCGGCCAAACGCGGCGGGCACCCGACCCAGCTCTCCGGCGATGCCGCGCAGAGCCTGCGCGAAACGGCCGCAGGCATTGACGACCCCAAGCTCAAGGCAGCTCTGGAACGTCTGGCCAGCCATGCCCAGCACAAGGATCAGCGTTGAATCTGGCGCAATAAAAAGGCCACCCGAAGGTGGCCTCAATGAACTAGAGAGTGTTCGAACTTACACAGCCGCAACAGGGCGCATGTAGGAGATCGGTGCCGTACTGGCATCTTCGAAGGTGACCACTTCCCAGGCATCTTTTTCTGCAATCAGCTTGCGCAGCAGCTGGTTGTTCAGCGCGTGTCCGGACTTGTAGCCCTTGAACTCGCCGATCAAGCTGTTGCCGAGCAGATACAGATCGCCGATGGCATCGAGAATCTTGTGCTTGACGAACTCGTCTTCGGAGCGAAGGCCGTCTTCGTTGAGCACGCCGGTCTCATCGACAACGATGGCGTTATCGACGCTGCCACCCAGTGCCAGATTCTGCTCGCGCAGGTACTCGATGTCGCGCATGAACCCGAAGGTCCGTGCACGGCTGACTTCTTTCACGAACGAGGTGCTGGAGAAGTCGACGCTGGCACTTTGGGTCTGGTCCTTGAGGACCGGGTGATCGAAGTCGATCTCGAAGCTCACCTTGAACCCTTCGAAAGGCAGGAAGGTTGCGCGCTTGTCGCCATCCTCCACTGACACTTCCCGAAGGATGCGGATGAACTTCTTGGCTGCGTCCTGCTCTTCCAGGCCGGCAGACTGAATCAGGAATACAAAGGGACCGGCGCTGCCATCCATGATCGGCACTTCCGAGGCGGAGAGCTCGACGTAGGCGTTATCGATGCCCAGACCCGCCATGGCGGAGAGCAAGTGCTCGACCGTATCGACCTTGACGTCACCGTTGACCAACGTCGTCGACATGGTTGTCTCGCCAACGTTGGCCGCACGAGCCGGAATCTCGACCACAGGATCGAGGTCGGCGCGGCGGAAGACGATGCCGGTATCCACAGGCGCAGGCTTGAGGGTCAGGTAGACCTTCTCACCGGAGTGCAGACCGACACCTGTGGCACGGATAATGTTCTTCAGGGTGCGTTGTTTAATCATGGCATTGGCCGCTTCAGCGCAAATTGCGAATTGGTATCAACAAAGGCTGAGGATGATAACAGACCCGTCCTTTGCTGAATACCAATCACCTTTATAGCCCTGATAAATTCCATCAATCAGCCTGACGACGCAGGAAGGCTGGGATGTCCAGGTAATCCAAGTCATCTTGCGGGTTGAGTTTAGCGGCTGCGGCGGCACCTGCATGGGCCTGGTTACGCATCACGGTTGGACGCTCCAGGTCACGGTAGTTGACCGCTGGCTGCTCCTGACGAGCTGGAGCCGGGTTCGACGCCTCGTAGGCCGCTTGAGCGGTCTGCAAAGTATTGTCGACAACCTTGACCGGCTTCTCGATGCGCGCACCCAGGCCAGTGGCCACAACGGTTACGTGCAGCTCGTCGCGCATGTCCGGGTCGATCACGGTACCGACCTTGACCATCGCGTGGTCGGAGGCGAAGGCTTCGATGATGCTACCGACGTCGGAGTACTCGCCCAGCGACAGGTCAGGACCTGCGGTGATGTTCACCAGAATACCGCGGGCACCCTGCAGGTTGACGTCTTCGAGCAGCGGGTTGCGAATGGCCGCTTCGGTGGCCTCGCGCGCACGGTTCGGACCGCTGGCGCAGCCAGTGCCCATCATCGCCATGCCCATCTCGCCCATCACGGTGCGCACGTCGGCAAAGTCGACGTTGATCATGCCGGGACGCTTGATGATGTCGGAGATACCGCGCACGGCACCGGCCAGCACATCGTCAGCCTTGGCAAAGGCCGACAGCAGGCTGGCGTCCTTGCCGAGAATGGTCAGCAGCTTCTCGTTGGGGATGGTGATCAGCGAGTCGACGCTTTCAGCCAGCATGCGGATGCCTTCATCGGCGATCTGCATACGCTTGCGGCCTTCGAACGGGAACGGACGGGTCACCACCGCAACGGTGAGGATGCCCATTTCCTTGGCCACTTCGGCGATGATCGGCGCTGCACCGGTACCGGTACCGCCACCCATGCCAGTGGTGATGAAGACCATGTTGGTGCCCTGCAGCACCTCGGCAATACGCTCACGGTCTTCCAGCGCGGCCTGACGACCGACTTCCGGATTGGCACCGGCACCAAGGCCCTTGGTAACACCAGTACCCAGTTGCAGAATGGTCCGTGCGCCAATGCTTTTCAGCGCCTGGGCATCAGTGTTGGCGCAGATGAACTCGACGCCTTCAATGCTGCTTTTGACCATGTGATTGACGGCGTTGCCACCACCACCACCGACGCCGATCACCTTGATGACCGGGCTTTGCGGGACGTTGTCTACGAGCTCGAACATTTTCCCTCTCCTTACAGTTCTCTAGTTGTTTCGCCTACCACTACTGCTTTGAAACTTAGAAGTTGCCCTGAACCCAGCGCTTGAGACGCTCAAGCACTGGAGCCTTCGGTTCCTCGCCATAGCTGTTGCTGCTGTTGCTATTGCCGGTCAGGGTCAGGTCCTCGGACTGCTTGAGCAGACCGTAGGTGAGCAGGCCCACACCGGTGGAGTAAATCGGGTTGCGTACCACGTCGCTGAGGCCACGCACGCTGTGCGGGACGCCGAGGCGTACGGGCATGTGGAAAATCTCTTCGGCCAGTTCCACCGCGCCTTCCATCTTCGCCGTGCCGCCGGTGAGGACGATGCCGGCTGGGACCAGGTCTTCGTAGCCGCTGCGACGCAGCTCAGCCTGAATCAGGGTGAACAGCTCGTCGTAGCGCGGCTCGACCACCTCGGCCAGGGCCTGACGCGACAGTTCGCGCGGCGGCCGGTCGCCAACGCTTGGCACCTTGATGGTTTCGCCGGCACCGGCCAGCTTGGCCAGGGCGCAGGCGTAGCGAATCTTGATTTCTTCGGCGTACTGAGTCGGTGTACGCAGGGCCATGGCGATGTCGTTGGTGACCTGGTCGCCGGCAATCGGGATCACTGCGGTGTGGCGGATCGCGCCTTCGGTGAAGATGGCGATATCGGTGGTGCCACCACCGATGTCGACCAGGCACACGCCGAGTTCTTTCTCGTCATCGGTCAGCACCGAGTAGGCCGAGGCCAGTTGCTCGAGGATGATGTCGTCGATTTCCAGGCCGCAGCGGCGTACGCATTTCTCGATGTTCTGCGCCGCGTTGACCGCGCAGGTCACCACGTGCACCTTGGCTTCCAGACGCACGCCCGACATACCCAGCGGCTCGCGAACGCCTTCCTGGTTGTCGATCACGTAGTCCTGCGGCAGGGTGTGCAGCACGCGCTGGTCAGCCGGAATCGCCACCGCCTGGGCAGCGTCGAGCACGCGCTCGAGGTCGGCCGTGCTGACTTCGCGGTCGCGAATCGCGACGATGCCGTGCGAGTTGAGGCTGCGGATGTGATTGCCGGCCACGCCGACAAAGGCCGAGTGAATGCGGCAGCCCGCCATCAACTGGGCTTCTTCGACGGCACGCTGGATCGACTGCACGGTCGACTCGATGTTCACCACCACGCCCTTCTTCAGGCCGCGGGAGGGATGAGTGCCGATCCCGACAATCTCCAGGGTGCCGTCTTCGCCGACTTCACCGACCAGCGCCACCACCTTGGAAGTGCCAATGTCCAGCCCGACGATCATTTTGCCGCTATGCGCGTTTGCCATGGTCCTGCCTCTCTCTAATTCTTCGCAACGGCGGGTTGGGCCGTCGTCGGTGCAATCGGTTCCCGCCAGCCAACAGCCAGGCCGTTGGCGTAGCGCAGATCAATGCGGGCGATATTGGTGATCTGCTCTTTGAGTGTCTTGTCGTATATGGCAATGAAACGGCGCATCTTTTCGACCAGATGGTCGCGCCCGAGCAGCAGTTCGATACCTGGGCCGGCACTGCCGGCACCGGTGGTCAGGAACCAGCTGCCACGTTCACGCAGCTCCAGCCGCGCAATCGAGAAGCCCATCGGGCGCAGCATCTGGCTCAACACCTGATACTGCTGCATGACTTGTTGCTGAGCGCGCTGCGGGCCGAACAGCTGCGGCAGGTGCTCGTAGTTGGCCAGCTCGCGCGGGGTGAACGCTTCGCCCTGGTTGTTGAGCAACGCCTGATCCCCCCAGCGCGCCACGGGCAGTTGTTCTTCCAGGCGAATGACCACTTCGTCCGGCCAGACCCGGCGCACTTCGGCGTGGGCTATCCACGGCATCTGTTCAAGCTCGGCACGCATCGCGCCCAGGTCGACACTGAAGAAGCTGGCCGCTACAAACGGTGCGATACGTTGCTGCACCGCCTGCTGGCTGATGTAGCTGAGGTCACCCTGCACGGCGATCTTGGTGATCGGCCGGTCAGCGTAAGGCATCAATCGCACAGCGCCTTCGTAGGCAGCAAAGCCCGCAGCCACCAGCAGCACCGGCCACAGCAAGCGCTTGAGCACGCTGAAGTTGGCCTTGGGCAGGCGCGCAGACATCGGCTCCTGGGCCACCATTCGGCTGGCACCGCGCGGCACCGGCTTGTTACGGCCGGGTGCAGGAGGCTGCTGACGAAGCATCGCGCCTTGCATGCTGATTAACCTCGCGTCTCGACGCTGGCAGCCAGGATCGCCAGCACCAACTGCTGGAAGTCCAGGCCGGCCGCGCGGGCCGCCATGGGCACCAGGCTATGATCAGTCATGCCTGGCGCGGTGTTTACTTCGAGCAGCCAGAAGCGGCCCTGCTCGTCCTGCATTACATCCAGCCGGCCCCAGCCTTCGATGCCGATGGCATCACAGGCGCGCGCGGTCAGATCGATCAGTTCTTGTTCCTTGACACTGTCCAGCCCGCACGGAATGCGGTACTGGGTGTCATTGGCGATGTATTTGGCGTCGTAGTCGTAGAACACATGCGGCGTACCGAGGGCGATCGGCGGCAGCACCTGGCCACGCAATACGGCGATGGTGAACTCCGGGCCGTGGATCCATTGCTCGACCAGGACTTGCGAGTCGTACTTGGCGGCGTCTTGCCAGGCGGCGACCAGCTCTTGCGTGCTGTTCACCTTGGCCATGCCGATACTTGAGCCTTCATGGGCCGGTTTGACGATCAATGGGAAGCCCAGTTCCGTACCGGCTGCAATACAGTCCTGTTCAGTCGCCAATACCGCATGACGCGGGGTTGGAATACCCAGGCTCTGCCACACCTGCTTGGTGCGCAACTTGTCCATGGCCAGCGCCGAGGCAAGGATGCCGCTGCCGGTGTAGGGAATGCCCAGGCACTCGAGCAGGCCCTGCATGCTGCCGTCTTCACCGCCACGGCCGTGCAGAATGATGAAGGCGCGATCGATCTTCCCGCGCTGCAGACGCTCGAGCAGATCATCACCAACATCGATGGCCACGACGTCGACACCGGCGCTTTGCAGCGCGCCGATTACCGCCTCACCGGATTTGAGCGACACTTCGCGCTCGGCGCTCTTGCCACCGTACAGCACCGCTACGCGGCCAAAGGCGGTGACGTCGAGCGTCGAGTGCAGTTGGGCGTAAGTGGCGGTCATTGTGGCTTCTCCTGTTTGGCGACGGCACCGGCAAACAGCGGGCTCTTCATCAGTTGTGGGGCGAGGCCACCAATGTCACCGGCGCCCTGGCACAGCAGGATGTCGCCGGCACGCAGCAGGGGCTTGACCAACGGCGCCAGCTCGACGCCGCGCTCGATGTAGATAGGGTCGAGCTGACCACGCTGGCGGATGCTGTGGCACAGCTGACGGCTGTCGGCGCCCGGGATCGGCTCCTCACCGGCTGGGTAGACTTCCATCAACAGCAGCACGTTGGCGTCGACCAGGACCTGAACGAAGTCGTCATACAGGTCACGGGTGCGGCTATAGCGGTGCGGCTGATAGACCATCACCAGGCGCCGGCTCGGCCAGCCGCCGCGCACGGCCTTGATCACGGCAGCCACTTCGGTTGGGTGGTGACCGTAGTCGTCGACCAGCATCACGTCGCCGCCTTCGACCGGCAGTTCGCCATACACCTGGAAGCGTCGACCGACCCCCTGGAAGCCCGACAGTCCCTGAACGATGGCGGCATCGCTGATACCTTCGTCAGTGGCGATGGCAATGGTCGCCAGCGCGTTGAGAACGTTGTGGTTGCCAGGCATGTTGACCGACACATCGAGCGGCTCGCAGTCGCGACGCAGCACGGTGAAATGGGTCTGCATGCCCTGCTGGCGCACATTGATGGCGCGGATGTCCGCCTCATCGCTGAAGCCGTAGGTCACGGTCGGACGCTTCACCAGCGGCAGGATCTCGCGCACCACCGGGTCATCCAGGCACATCACTGCCAGCCCGTAGAACGGCAGGTTGTGCAGAAACTCGACAAAGGTCTTCTTCAGTTTGTTGAAGTCGCCTTCGTAGGTGGCCATGTGGTCGGCATCGATATTGGTGACCACGGCAACCATTGGTTGCAGGTGCAGGAAGCTGGCATCGCTTTCATCTGCTTCGGCAATCAGGTAACGGCTGGCGCCGAGCTGGGCATTGGTGCCCGCTGCGGTCAGACGACCACCGATGACGAAGGTCGGATCCAGCCCACCGGCGGCGAACACCGAGGCCAGCAAGCTGGTGGTGGTGGTCTTGCCATGGGTACCGGCCACGGCAATGCCATGGCGATAGCGCATCAGCTCGGAGAGCATCTCCGCACGCGGTACTACCGGGATGCGACGCTCCAGCGCAGTGGCGACTTCCGGGTTGGCCGGGTTGATCGCACTGGACACCACCAGCACATCGGCATTGGCGGCGTTCTCGGCACGGTGGCCGACAAAGATCTGTGCGCCGAACGACTGCAGGCGCTGGGTGACCGGCGACTCTTTGAGGTCGGAGCCAGACACTTCATAGCCCAGGTTGAGCAGAACTTCGGCAATGCCGCACATGCCCACACCGCCGATACCGACGAAGTGGATACGGCGAATACGGCCCATCTTTGGTTGCGGCATGGCTTTCTGCGCTTCAACCATGGGCCACCTCCAGGCAGATATCGACTACGGTGCTGGTTGCAGCAGGCTTGGCCAGGCGCCGTGCGGTGCCGGCCATGGTGTTGAGTTTCTCGGGTTGCATCAGCACCTCGTTCAGGCGGTCAGCGAGTTGCGCTGCGCCAGTTGTCGCTTGTGGCAGCAGGAAGGCAGCGCCTTCCCGGGCCAGATAATGGGCATTGTGGGTCTGGTGGTCGTCGATGGCGTGCGGCAATGGCACGAGCATCGAGGGCAGGCCTGCCGCCGCGAGTTCGCTGACGGTCAGGGCACCGGCCCGGCACACGACCAGATCGGCCCAGCCGTAGACATGGGCCATGTCCTTGATGAACGGCTCGACCTGCGCCTCGACGCCAGCCTCGCGATAACGCTCGGCGGTGATCGGCGCATGTTGCTTGCCAGCCTGGTGGAACACTTCCGGACGCAGCTCAGGGGCTACTTCCGACAGGGCCTTAGGCAGCAATTTGTTCAATGGTTCCGCACCCAGGCTACCGCCCAGCACCAACAGCCGTGCCCGGCGCTCGCCGAGTGGGGCGCGCTGGGCCTCGAGGAACAGCTCCGGACGTACCGGATTACCCGTGGTACGGCGCTTGTCGCTGGTGGCGAAGGTGTCCGGGAAGGCTTCGCAGACCCGCGCAGCCAGTGGTACCAACAGACGGTTGGCAGTGCCGGCGCGGGCATTCTGCTCGTGAATCACCAGTGGCACGCCGCACAGCTTGGCTGCGACACCGCCGGGGCCGGTGACATAGCCACCAAAGCCGATCACGCACACTGGCTTGAGCTGGGCGATGATCTTGCGCGCCTGCATCACCGCCTTGATCAGGGTGAACGGCGCCTTGAGCAGCGACAGCTTGCTCTTGCCACGCAGGCCGCTGACCTGAATCAGGTGTAGCGGCAGACCCGCTTGTGGCACCAGCTCGTTTTCGATGCCGCGCGGGGTACCCAGCCAGTGCACGCTATAGCCGCGCGCCTGGAATTCGCGGGCACAGGCCAGCGCCGGGAACACGTGGCCACCGGTGCCGCCGGCCATGATCAGTACGTTTTTACCGTCAGCGGCCATGATTGCTGATCTCCTCGGCAAAATCGCTTTCGTTGAATTCATGCTCTTCGCTGCCCAGGTGGGTGCGACTCTCCCACTCGATGCGCAGTAACAAGCCGACACAGGCGCAACAGATCACCAGCGAACTACCGCCGTAACTGAGGAACGGCAGGGTCAGGCCCTTGGTCGGCAGCAGGCCGACGTTCACGCCGATGTTGATCAGGAACTGACCAATCCACAGGAATGCCAGGCCGAACGCCATATAGGCAGCGAAGTACTGCTTGGCCTTTTCGGCCCACAGGCCGATGTACAAGGCACGCACGGTGACGAACACGAACAGCGCGACGGTGCACAGGGTGCCGACCACGCCGAGCTCTTCGGCCAGTACCGAGAAGACGAAGTCGGTATGCGCTTCAGGCAGGTAGAACTGCTTCTGTACGCTGTTGCCCAGGCCAACCCCCAACCACTCACCGCGACCAAAGGCGATCAGCGCCTGGGTCAACTGGTAGCCGGAACCGAACTGATCGGACCACGGGTCGGTAAAGGTGATCAGCCGCGCCATCCGATACGGCTGGGCCTGCACCAGGACGAACACGGCCACCACCGCCAGCACCACCATCAGCGAGAAGCGGAACAACCCCACCCCGCCGAGGAACAGCATCGCGGCAGCCGCGCCCATCATCACTACAGTGGCGCCGAAGTCCGGCTCCATCAGCAGCAGCCCGGCCATCGGCAACAGCACGATGAATGGCTTGAAGAAGCCCATCCAGCTTTCACGCACTTCCTGCTGACGGCGTACCAGGTAGCCAGCCAGATAGATCACCACGAAGACCTTGGCGATCTCCGACGGCTGCACGTTGAAGAAGCTGAAACCAATCCAGCGCATCGAACCGTTCACCTCACGGCCAATACCGGGTACCAGTACCAACACCAGCAAGCCAAAGGCGCCGATCAGCATCATGAAACCCATGCGCTGCCAGGTGGCAATCGGCACCAGCATGGTCACGCCGCCAGCGGCCAAGCCGATGGCCACGTAAACCAGGTGGCGGTACATGTGGTAGAGCGGGTTGCCCGACTGCGCCGCAGCCACTTCCGAGGAGGCAGAGGTGATCATCACCAGGCCCAGCCCGAGCAACGCCAGGCAGCCGGCAAGGAAAGCGAAATCGAGGTCGATGCCACGGCCACTGATCAGTGGCGACGGATACGGTTTGAGGATGCCGAAGATCATGCCAGGCCCTCCACCGCTTGCGCGAACAGTTGCCCGCGCTGCTCGAAGTTCTTGAACATGTCGAGGCTGGCACAGGCTGGCGAGAGCAGCACGGCATCGCCGGGCTGCGCCAGCGCAGCGCACTGCTGCACAGCTTCATCAAGGGTGTTGACGTAAATCTGCGGCACTTGCCCGGCCAAGGCCTGACCCAGACGCTGAGCATCACGACCCAGCAACACTACTGCACGGCAGTAGCGTGCGACGGGTTCGCGCAAGGCGGCAAAGTCAGCGCCTTTGCCGTCGCCGCCGGCGATCAGCACCAGCTTGCCGTCGATGTCGGCGCCTAGCCCTTCAATGGCGGCCAGGGCCGCCCCGACGTTGGTCGCCTTGGAGTCGTCGTACCAGCTGACAGCGTTGTGCTCGCGCACCCATTGGCAGCGGTGCGCCAGGCCGGCGAATTCGCGCAGCGCTGCAAGCATCGGCTCGAACGGCAGGCCCGCGGCATGCCCCAAGGCCAATGCGGCCAGCGCATTGCTCTGGTTATGCGCGCCACGGATCTTCAGCTCGCGCACCGGCAGCAGGTTCTGGAATTCGAAGGCCAGGTATTTTTCGCCATCGACTTCGCGCAGGCCAAAAGCCTTGAAGTCCGGCGTATTCAAACCAAAGCTGAAGCATGGCCGGCCTTCAACCGGCAGTGGCCGGCTCAGCGCGTCCTGACGGTTGACCACAACCTGCTGGGCACCGCGGAAGATCCGGTGCTTGGCCAGGTGATAGGCCGGCAGGCCGCTGTAGCGGTCCATGTGGTCTTCGCTGATATTGAGCACGGTGGCCACTTCGGCGTTGAGCTGGTCAGTGGTTTCCAGCTGGAAGCTGGACAGCTCCATCACGTACAGCTCGATGCTGTCGTCGAGCAGGTCCAGCGCCGGCGTACCGAGATTGCCGCCAACCGCCACACGCTTGCCGGCCTTGGCCGCCATATCGCCCACCAGGGTTGTCACCGTGCTTTTCGCATTGGAGCCGCTGATCGCGATGATCGGCGCCTTGGCGTTACGGGCAAACAGCTCGATATCACCAGACAACTTTACTCCGCGCGCGGCAGCAGCCTGCAAGGCAGGCGTCGCCAGTGCCAGGCCCGGGCTGACGTACAGCTCGTTGGCGCGGCAGAGGAAGTCGACATCCAGTTCACCACAGCGTACTTCCACCTGCGGGTAGTCCCGGCGCAAGGTGTCCAGTTCCGGCGGTTGCTCGCGCGTGTCGGCGACCGCAAAGGCAATGCCCCGGCTCGCCAGGAAGCGAACCAGGGACATGCCGCTCTTGCCGAGGCCGACAACGATGCGGAATTGGTCGGAAGCGATCAATGACACGCTCATCTACCTCAGCTTCAGGGTGGCAAGGCCGACCAGCACGAGAATCACGGTGATGATCCAGAAACGGACAATCACCCGTGGCTCGGGCCAACCCTTGAGTTCAAAGTGGTGGTGAATCGGCGCCATACGAAACACCCGCTTGCCGGTCAGCTTGAAGGAGGCGACCTGGATCACCACCGACAGGGTTTCCATGACAAACACACCGCCCATGATGAACAGGACGATTTCTTGCCGAACGATGACGGCGATGGTGCCCAGGGCAGCGCCCAGCGCCAGTGCGCCGACGTCGCCCATGAACACCTGAGCCGGATAGGTGTTGAACCAGAGAAAGCCCAGGCCGGCACCGATCAACGCGCCGCAGAACACGATCAGCTCGCCAGCGCCTGGCACATAAGGGATCAACAGGTACTCGGCGAACTTCACGTTACCCGACAGGTAGCAGAAGATCCCCAACGCGCCGCCGACCATGACCGTTGGCATGATCGCCAGGCCGTCGAGGCCGTCAGTCAGGTTGACCGCGTTGCTCGAGCCGACGATGACGAAATAGGTAAGCACCACGAAACCGATGCCCAGGGCGATGGTGACGTCCTTGGCGAACGGTACGATCAAGGTGGTTTCGACGCTGGTCGGCGCGGTCATGTAGAGGAACACCGCCGCGCCCAGGCCGAACACCGATTGCCAGAAGTACTTCCAGCGGCTTGGCAGGCCACGCGAATTTTTCTCGATGACCTTGCGATAGTCGTCGACCCAGCCAATCGCGCCGAACAACAGGGTGACGATCATCACGACCCACACGTAGCGGTTGCTCAGGTCAGCCCAAAGCAAGGTACTGATGGTGATTGCAGAAAGGATCAACGCGCCGCCCATGGTCGGTGTACCCGACTTGGACAGATGCGATTGCGGACCATCGTTGCGCACTGCCTGGCCGATCTGACGGATCTGCAGGGTGCGAATCATCCAGGGGCCCAGCCACAGCGACAGCGACAAAGCAGTCAGAACACCCAGAATCCCGCGCAGGGACAGGTACTGGAAGACCGCAAAGCCTTTATGGAACTGCTGTAGATACTCAGCCAACAGCAAAAGCATTAATGTTTCTCCCCGCTGACACCGCACAGTGCAGCCACGACGTTTTCCATCGCAGCGCTGCGCGAGCCCTTGATCAAGATTGTGGTGTCGCTGGCGCTTTCGCTGCTTACAGCGTCGATCAGCTCAGCCTGAGTTGCGAAATGTCGGCCTTCGGCGCCAAACGCCCGGACCGCATGAGTCATGTTGCTACCTACCGCGTACAAGGCATCGACCTTGCCGCGTGCGTAGTCGCCCACCAGTTGGTGGCCTTCCTGCGCCCATTGACCCAGTTCGCCGATATCCCCGAGCACCAAAACGGTGCGTCCGGAAAAGCCGGCGAGTATATCAATGGCCGCACACATCGAAGTGGGATTTGCGTTGTAACTGTCGTCGATCACGCGCACGCCATTGGCAGTGATCTGCGCGACCGTACGGCCCTTAACCGGCTGCACCGCGTTCAGGCCAGCGGCAATACCGGGCAAGCTCACGCCCAAGGCATGGGCAGCAGCCGCTGCAGCCAGGGCGTTGCTGACGTTGTGGGTGCCGAGCAGATTCAACTGCACCGCCACCGAACCGGCGGCACTATGCAAGGTGAACGCCGGGCAGCCACGGGCATCGCGACCGATATCGCTGGCGTAAAAATCCGCCTGCGGGTTGTTCAGGGCGAAGCTCAGCACGCGTTTGTCGCCAGCACGTTTGTGCCAGATGGCAAACGCCTTGTCGTCCAGGTTGAGCACCGCAGTGCCGCCCTCGCCCAGGCCTTCAAGGATCTCGCCCTTGGCCTCGACGATTTTTTCCGGGCCGCCAAACTCGCCAACGTGGGCGGTGCCGGCGTTGTTGAGGATGACCACATGAGGCTGGGTCAGGCCAACGGTGTAACGAATCTCGCCAAGGCGCGACGCACCCAGTTCGATGACTGCCGCGCTGTGCTCACTGGCGATTTCCAGCAGTGTCAGCGGTGCCCCCAGATCATTGTTGAGATTGCCGCGGGTCGCCAGCACCGGGCCACGGGTGCGCAGGATGCAGGCAAGCATCTCTTTCACAGTGGTCTTGCCGCTGGAGCCGGTGATGGCTGCTACTGGCTTGTCGAACCCGGCACGGTTGAGCGCGCCCAGTTGACCCAGCGCCACACGGCAATCAGCGACAACCAGTTGCGGTAGATCGACGCCTTCGACCTCACGCTCGACCAGCGCCGCGACGGCGCCCTTGGCCTGTACATCAGCCAGGTAATCATGGCCATCGAAGCGCGGGCCGGTAAGGGCAACGAACAGTTGGCCGGCGCCGACGCTGCGGCTGTCGATGCTGACGCCATCGAAGCTGACATCGCTGCCAACCAGCCGCGCCTGCAGCGCTGCGGTCAGTTGGCTCAGGCTCAAGGGCTTAAGCATGTGGGCTCCCCCAGGTTGCCAGGGCTTTCTCGGCTTCAACCAGATCGGAGAACGCATCGCGCTCACCGTGAATTTCCTGATAGTCCTCGTGGCCTTTACCGGCCAGCACGATCACGTCGTCGGCCGCAGCAGAGGCGATCAACTGCGCGATCGCCGCGCCGCGGCCAGCAACGAAGCTGACGTCTGACGGTTTGGCAAAGCCCGGGCGAATATCGTCGAAGATGGCCACAGGCTCTTCAGTGCGTGGATTGTCGTCAGTGACCAATACGCGGTCAGCCAGCCGCTCGGCGACTTCAGCCATCAACGGGCGCTTGCCGCGGTCACGGTCACCGCCGCAACCAAACAGGCACAGCAGTTTGCCATGGGCGTGTGGACGCAGGGCTTCGAGTACTTTTTCAAGGGCATCCGGGGTGTGCGCGTAGTCGACCACCACCAGCGGTTTGTTACCGCCGCCCAAGCGCTGCATACGGCCGACCGGCCCTTGCAGGGTTGGCACGACCTTGAGAATTTCGTCCAGCGAATAATCCAGCGACATCAGCGCGGCAATCGCGGCGAGCACGTTGCTCAGGTTGAAGCGACCGAGCAGCTGGCTGCGCAGTATGCTTTCACCCTGTGCCGTAACCAGCACCGCACGCACGCCGTCGTCGTCGAATTTGGCTTCGCGGCAGTACAGCGAAGCTTCTGGATTTTCCAGGCTGTAGCTGAGCAAGCGAGTCTCGACGTGATCGGCGATTGGCTTGCGAGCAAAGTCCTCGGCCAGCCGCCGACCGAACTCATCATCCAGATTGACCACCTGGCTACGCAGGTTCGGCCAGGCAAACAGCTTGGCCTTGGCCGCTTCATACGCCTGCATGCTGCCGTGGTAATCGAGGTGATCACGTGACAGGTTGGTCATCACGGCGATGTCGAAGGCCAGGGCGGCAACGCGGCCCTGTTCCAGGGCATGCGACGACACTTCCATGGCCACGGCTTTGGCGCCGGCTTTTTTCAGATCGTACAGGGTTGCCTGTACTGCAATCGGGTCAGGCGTGGTCAAGCGGCCGCTCTGCAGCGCGCCGGAGAAACCGGTGCCCAGCGTGCCGATCAGGCCGCAGCGTTGGCCGAGGGCGTCCAGCGCCTGCGCCAGCAACTGGGTCACGCTGGTCTTGCCATTGGTGCCGGTGACGCCGATCAGGTTGAGCTGACGGCTCGGTTCACCGTAGAAACGCCCGGCAATCTCCGACAGCTGCGCGATCAGGCCCTTGACCGGAATCAGTGCAACGTCGGTCAGCGGCAGCACGGTGGCGCCCTGCTCTTCATAAGCGACGGCAGCCGCGCCGCGCTGCAAGGCGTCGGCGATATGGTCACGACCATCGACCAGCGCACCTGGCACAGCCAGGAACAGATCGCCCGGGCGCACGGCCCGGCTGTCCAGGGTCAACTCGCGGATCATCGGATCGCGGCTGGCATGGGCAAACAGCTTGCTCAATGGCATCGTCATCAACCACGCCCTCCTTTGGCTACGGCGGCATTCACTTGCGCCGGTACGGCAGGCGCAACGGGTGCAGGCGGTGGCAGGTTATCTGGTGGTACGTTCATCAACCGCAGGGTCCCGGACATGACTTTGCTGAATACCGGTGCCGAGACCAGGCCACCGAAGTAGCCGCCTTTGCTCGGCTCATCGATGACCACGACGATGGCGTAACGCGGATCGCTCATCGGGCCGAAGCCTGCGAACAGCGAGCGGTAGGCGTTTTCGGTGTAGCCCTTGGAGCCGACGGTGGCCTTACGCGCCGTACCGGACTTGCCACCGACGTGATAGAACGGCACCTGTGCGCGGTACACACCGCGAGGGGCTTCGATCACCTGCTGGAGCATGCCCTGGATGGTCTCGGCGGTTTCCTTGGGCACCACTTGGGTGAAGTCAGGGGTCTTGTCCACCTTGACGATGCTCAACGGCACCATCTTGCCGTCGTTGGCCAGTGCGGCGTAGGCGTGTACCAGCTGCAATGCGGTCACGGACAGGCCGTAGCCATAGGACAGGGTCGCCGTCTCGGCCTTGCGCCATTCGCGGTGGTTAGGCAGGTTGCCGACGCGCTCGCCAGGGAAGCCCAGGCCGGTGTACTGACCCAGACCCAGCTGCGACATCACCCGGTAGATGGCTTCGCCGCCGATGTCGAAGGCGATCTTGCTCATGCCGACGTTACTGGAGTTGATCAGGATGCCGGTCAGGTCGAGCACCGGGCCCTCGCTGCGCGAAACGTCCTTGATCGTGTAGCGACCGATCTGCAGGCTGCCCGGATACACTTCGACCTTGTCGGTCGGTTTCCAGCGGCCACTCTGCAGGGCCGCGCTCATCGACAGCGGCTTGACCGTCGAACCCGGCTCGAACACATCGATGATGGCCCGATTGCGCATCGCGGCCGGGACCATGCTGCGGCGGTTGTTCGGGTTGTAAGTAGGCTGGTTGACCATGGCCAGCACTTCGCCGGTCTTGACGTCCATGATCACCAGGCTGCCGGCCTTGGCTTCCTGCTCGGCAATGGCGTTGCGCAGTTCGCGCGTAGCCAGATACTGCAAGCGCAGGTCGATCGACAACGCCAAGGTCGAACCGGCCTTGGCGTTTTTGGTGACCTGAATGTCTTTGATCAAGCGGCCACGCCGGTCCTTGATCACCTGGCGCTTGCCAGGCACACCAGCGAGCCATTCGTCATAGGCCAGCTCGACACCCTCGCGACCGTGGTCGTCAAGGTCGGTAAAACCAACCATGTGCGCGGTAACATCACCGGCCGGGTAGAAGCGGCGGAACTCTTCGAGGCCGTACACACCCGGCACTTTCAGGTCGAGCACCTGCTGGCCTTGCTCAGGGGTAAGCCCGCGCACCAGATAGATGAATTCTTTGTTGGCCTGCTGGGTGAGGCGCTCGGTCAGTTGTTGCGGATTTTGCCCAAGCACAGCCGCCAGTTGCGCCCAGCGCTCCTTGTACGGCTGCATTTCCTTTGGGTTGGCCCACAGCGTGGTGACTGGCGTGCTGACCGCCAATGGCTCGCCGTTACGGTCAGTGATCAGCCCGCGGTGTGCCGGAATTTGAATGTGGCGCAGGCTGCGCGCGTCGCCCTGGCCCTTGAGGAAGGCACGGTCGAAGACCTGCAGGTCGATGATGCGCCAGCAGATGGCACCGACCATCAGCGCCAGCAGGCCGATCACGACGCGGAACCGCCAAGGGTAGAGTGCGCCTTCGAGTTTCATCATGGCGCCACCATCCGCACTTCGTCGGCGGCCGGAACACGCATTTTCAGCTGTTCGCTGGCCAGGCTTTCGATGCGGCTGTGGGCAGTCCAGGTGCTCTGCTCAAGGATCAGCCGGCCCCATTCTGCCTGCGCCTTGTCACGCTCGTTCAGTTCGCCAAACAAGGTGTTGAGCAATTGCCGGTTCCAGTGCGCGCTGTAGGACACCGCCACCGCTGAAACCAGCACAGCGATAAACAGCAGCAGCATCAGCGAGCTGCCGCCGGGCAATGGCTTGGCGAAGAGCTTGCTCAACGGAGCTTCTCCGCAACGCGCATGACCGCGCTGCGTGAACGGGGGTTGGCCTTGAGCTCGGCTTCGGAGGCGAACTGTGCCTTGCCGATCAAGCGCACTTTTGGCTCGAAGACGGTGTGCTGCACGGGCAGGTTGCGCGGCAGGTTGTCCGCCTCGCCCTTGACCAGTTTGCGCATGAACAGTTTGACGATGCGGTCTTCCAGCGAGTGGAAGCTGATCACCACCAGGCGGCCACCGATCTCCAGTGACTCCAGCGCAGCCTCAAGGCCCGCCTCCAGGTCACCAAGCTCGTTGTTGACGTGGATGCGCAGGCCCTGGAAGGCGCGGGTCGCAGGGTTCTTGCCCTTTTCCCAGGCCGGGTTGGCGACCTTGAGCACTTCAGCCAGGTCGGCCGTGCGGGTGAACGGCTGCTTTTCGCGGCGCTCGACCACGGCCCGGGCCATACGCCCGGAGAAGCGCTCTTCACCGTACTGCTTGAATACGCGGGCGATCTCTTCAGCCGGGGCGGTGGCGATGAACTCGGCGGCGCTGATGCCTTGCGCAGGGTTCATGCGCATGTCCAGCGGGCCGTCGTTGAGGAAGCTGAAGCCGCGCTCGGGGTCATCAAGCTGCGGTGAAGACACGCCCAGGTCCAGCAGCACGCCGCTGACCTTGCCGGCCAGGCCGCGCTCGGCTACTTCTTCGCCCAGCTCGGCAAAGCTGCGCTGCACAATGACGAAGCGGCCGTCTTCGGCCGCCAGCGCTTGCCCCGTGGCAATCGCTTGTGGGTCTTTGTCGAACCCGAGTAGCCGCCCCTGCGGCCCCAGCTTGCTGAGGATCAGGCGGCTGTGGCCACCGCGGCCGAAGGTACCATCGAGGTAGCAGCCATCGGCGCGCAGGGCCAGTGCCTCGACAGCTTCGTCGAGCAGCACGGTGATGTGGTTGAAGCCGCTATCTATGGTCACAGGATCAGGTCACGCAATTCGTCAGGCAAAGCGCCCGGTTGTTGAATAGCTGCAAGATCGTCTGCCGAAACCGCGTTCCAGGCATCCTCATCCCACAGCTGAAATTTGTTCAGCTGCCCCACCAACATCGCCTTCTTGTCCAGATTGGCGTACTCACGCAGGCGCGGCGGTACCAGAAAACGGCCACTGCCATCGAGCTCCAGGTCTACCGCATTACCGATCAGCAAGCGCTGCAGGCGGCGGTTTTCCTCACGCAACGACGGCAAGGCACGCAACTTGGCTTCTATCTGTTCCCACTCATCGAGGGGATATACACATAAGCAGCGATCAACTGCATCGATGGTCACGATCAACTGGCTCTGGCAACGCGAATCCAACTCGTCACGGTACCGACTCGGCATGGCGAGTCTGCCCTTTGCATCAAGGCTGACGGCATTGGCTCCGCGGAACACGGCTGCGATTCCCCACAATGTTATCGTTTTTGGGCCAGAAAACCCACTTCAACCCACTTTCTGCCACTTGCGCACACTATAGGAATCCGCCCGGCACACCGTCAAGGCGCGCTAGTAGGGAAATCCCTTACACGGCGGAGATTTAGCTCAACAAAGAGATGAAGGAAGATAAACAGAGGGAAAAATGGCGGGCAAAAAATGTGCGAACTCAGTCAGATAGCGACCGAAGTTAAAGTGATTTATTAAGAGTAAGATTTTTTCGGTATTACCAAGGTGCTTCTGCTGTCGATTACAGCAGGGAGGGAGAGGTGGAGAGCCGATCTATAAGCCGGGTTTTGTCGAGGACAGTCATTCCTCTACGACGGCCATCACTGGACGCCTCTAGCAACCTACCCGGTTCCGACGCGGGCCACGCCTAATGGAACCCTATTTGGTCTTGCTCCGAGTGGGGTTTACCTAGCCACGAACTGTTGCCAGTCGCGCGGTGCGCTCTTACCGCACCTTTTCACCCTTACCGGCACCGAAGTGCTTAGGCGGTTATTTTCTGTGGCACTTTCCGTAGGCTCACGCCTCCCAGGGGTTACCTGGCACTCTGCCCTATGGAGCCCGGACTTTCCTCCCCCCTCTTTTGCGGAACAAAAGAAGGCAGCGACTGTCCAATCGACTCTCCGCCGACAAGGGTAACGTCAGGCGCGCTCAAGAACAAGCTTTAGAGCAACAGGATGTCGCTAATGCTCAATCGGCTTTCTGCTTTTCCAGGGCCGCCTGATACAGCAGGTTCTTGCGCACCCCGGTAATTTCCGCAGCCAGCGCCGCTGCGCGCTTGAGTGGCAATTCAGCCAACAGCAAGTCCAGAACGCGCTGCGCCTCGGTGCTGATCGCCTGCTCGTCTTCGGGCGCACTCCAGCCCCCCACCAACACCACGCATTCGCCGCGCTGCTGATTACTGTCGGCGGCAACAAACGCGTGCAACTCGCCCAGCGGCAGGCCCTTGAGTGTTTCGAACGCCTTGGTCAGCTCACGCCCAAGCAGCGCCGGGCGATCCGCACCGAACACCGCCTGCATGTCATCGAGGCATTCCAGGATGCGGTGCGGGGCCTCATAGAAGATCAGCGTGCGCGGCTCTTCCTTGACCTGTTCCAGGCGGGCACGCCGCCCAGCAGTCTTGGCAGGCAGAAAGCCTTCGAAGATAAACCGGTCGGACGGCAGGCCAGCGGCCGACAACGCAGCAATCAGCGCGCAGGCGCCGGGCACCGGCACCACTTTCACGCCGGCAGCGCGAGCCTGGCGCACCAGATGATAACCCGGGTCGGAAATCAGCGGCGTGCCAGCGTCAGAGACCAGCGCAATATCGTCGCCCGCCAGCAAGCGAGTCAGAAAACGCCCGCCCTCGTCGCGCTCATTGTGCTCATGGCAGGCAGCCAGCGGCGTGTTGATACCGAAGTGCTGCATCAGGCGCATTGAGTGGCGGGTGTCTTCGGCGGCGATCAAGGCTACATCCGCCAGCACCTTGAGCGCGCGGGCACTCATGTCATCGAGGTTGCCGATCGGTGTGGCCACCACGTACAGCGTACCTGTGGTGGATTTCGAAGCCCCTGCTACATCTGTCACTGCGCGCACCTGTCTTTCGGATCAAAGGCGCCATTGTAGCCCGAGCACCGGTAACAGGGCGCAAACATCTTCACCGGCGGCCCGCTTCAAGCCACCTATAGTGAAGGTTGCACGTCAGCGACATCGCGCCCCGGCCAGTGGTTGGGTACAATCGTCGGCCAACCAGATCGAGTAACAGGACTTTTACATGATCGCTTGTCTGCGGCTGCTCACAGCCCTCTGCCTCGCTGCCTTGCTGGCAGCTTGCGCAAGCTCGCCCTCATCCAGCCTGGGCGAACTCCCGCGCACCCCGGACGCCAGTATCGAGCAACTGCTCGAGCAGGCAGCCACCAGCAAGTCGCCCGAGGACGCAGCCCTGCTGCGCCTGAGCGCTGCCGACCTGGCCTACAAGCAAAAGGACTATCCACGCGCAGCGCGGATTCTCGAACAGGTACCACTGGACCCGCTCAAGCCTGCTCAGCAGGTGTTCGCCAGCACCTTGAGCGCTGAGCTGGCCATGAGCCGCAATCAGCCCAAAGCTGCCCTGACCGCCCTCGCCCACCCTAGCCTGCAGCGGCTGGGCGAGATGCCGGCTGAGCTGCAAGTGCGCGCCTATAGCGTGCATGCCGCCGCCCTCGAAGCCGATGGCCAGACCTTGGCCGCAGCGCAGCAGCGGGTGCAACTGGCGCCTCTGCTCAGCGGCCAGGCTGCCAGCGCCAACAACGACGCGATCTGGGCACTGGTCGCTGCCTTGCCTGCCGAGCAGCTGCAATCGACTGGCAACGACACCCTGGCCGGCTGGACCAGCCTAGCCCTGGCGGTAAAAAGCGCCGGCACGCTGGAGCAGCAACAGGCTGCGATCGACGCCTGGCGCAACCAGCATCCAGAGCACCCCGCAGCCAAGCAACTGCCGACCGCGCTGACAAAACTCAAGGAACTCGCCAGCCAACCCCTGACCAAGATCGCCCTACTGCTGCCTCAGGAAGGCTCGCTGGCCGGCGTCGCCCGCGCCTTGCGTGACGGCTTCATGGCCGCGCACTTCCAGGCCCAGCAGGCAGGCCAACAGGCACCTGCGATCCAGGTCTATGACAGCTCGCGGATCAGCTCGCTGGACGACTTCTACCGCCAGGCTCAGGCCGATGGCGTGCAACTGGTAGTCGGCCCGCTGGAAAAACCGCTGGTGAAAAAGCTCGCCGCCTACCCGCAGTTGCCACTGCCGACCCTGGCTCTGAACTACGCCGAAGCCGGCCAGAGCGCACCGCCGCAGCTGTTCCAGTTTGGCCTTGCCGCAGAAGACGAAGCCCGTGAAGTGTCGCGCCGTGCACGCGCCGACGGCCTGGCCCGCGCTGTTGCGCTGGTGCCGAGCGGCGAATGGGGCGACCGCGTGCTGGCCGCCTTCCGCAAGGACTGGGAAAGCAACGGCGGCACCCTGCTGGCTGCCGAGCGTATCGCCCAGCCGGTCGCCCTCGCCCAGCAAATCGCCGAGCTGTTCCAGCTGCGCCAGAGTGAAGGCCGTGCCAAGAGCCTGCAAAGCACGGTCGGTGGCAACATTGCCGCACAGCCGTCACGCCGCCAGGACATCGACTTCATCTTCCTCGCTGCCACACCGCAGCAGGCGCAACAGATCAAGCCGACGCTGAACTTCCAGTACGCAGGGGATGTGCCGGTCTACGCCACCTCCAACCTGTACAGCGCCAGCGGTGACGTCAACCAGTACAACGACATGACCGGCATCCGCTTCTGCGAAACGCCGTGGCTGCTCGACAGCAGCAACAGCCTGCGCCAACAAGTCGTGCAGCAGTGGCCACAAGCCGCTGGCAGCCTCGGCCGGCTTTATGCGATGGGCGTTGATGCGTATAGCCTGGCACCGCGTCTGGGCCAACTGAAGGCACTGCCTGACAACCGCGTACAGGGCCTGTCCGGCAGCTTGAGCATGAACCCGAGCCAGCGCATCGAGCGTCAACTGCCATGGGCAGAGTTCGTCGGCGGCCAGGTCAAACGCCTGCCGGACACGCCGCGCTGATGCAGGCGGCATCGCCTGGTCGCGCCGGCCAGGATGCTGAGGACTACGCCCTGGAGTATCTTCTGGGGCAAGGTCTGCAGTTGCTGGCGCGCAATTGGCGATGCAAGGGAGGCGAGCTTGATCTGGTCATGCTCGACGCCGATACAGTAGTATTCGTCGAAGTCCGCTATCGGCTGCACGCAGACTTCGGCGGCGCCCTCGGCAGTATCGATGGGCGCAAGCAGCAACGCCTGGCGCTGGCCGCCAGCATGTTTCTGCACAAGGAGTTCTGCTGGGCCAATCATCCCTGCCGCTTCGATGTCATCGCTCTACAAGGCAGCGGCCATGCAGGGCAACCGCTGCAATGGCTGAAAAACGCCTTCGAATGCTGAACCCACTGCGAATTTTTTGCTCTATGTTTCGCGGGCTGGTCCCTGTTGCGCGTCGCGCGGGCCACCGCCCCTCTTAAGGTCACACCAGATGGACATGCAATCCCGAATTCGCCGGCTGTTTCAGGCCAGCATCGACACCAAGCAACAGGCAATGGACATGTTAGCGCCGCATATCGAGCAGGCCAGCCTGGTCATGGTCAATGCCATGCTCAATGAGGGCAAGATGCTCGCCTGCGGCAACGGCGGCTCAGCCGGCGATGCTCAGCATTTTTCGTCCGAGTTGCTCAATCGTTTCGAGCGTGAGCGTCCGAGCTTGCCGGCGATCGCGCTGACCACCGACAGCTCGACGATCACCTCGATTGCCAACGATTACAGCTACAACGAAGTGTTTTCCAAGCAGATCCGCGCCCTCGGCCAGCCCGGCGACGTGCTGCTGGCGATCTCTACCAGCGGTAACTCGGCGAACGTGATTCAAGCGATCCAGGCCGCACATGATCGTGAAATGATTGTCGTAGCAATGACCGGGCGCGACGGCGGTGGCATGGCCTCGCTGCTGCTGCCCGAAGATGTCGAGATTCGCGTACCGTCGAACGTGACTGCGCGCATCCAGGAAGTCCACCTGCTGGCGATCCACTGCCTGTGTGATCTGATCGACAGCCAACTGTTCGGGAGTGAAGAATGATCCCCAAGCGTTTTGGCCTGATGGCCCTGACTCTGTGCCTGAGCCTCTCCGGCTGCAGTTCGGTATTGACCTCTACCCGCGACAATCCTATCGAGGACGACCGCGGCACCCGCACCATCGGCAGCAAGATTGACGATTCACTGATCGAAACCAAGGTCTCGGTCAACGTCGCCAAGGCCAACCCTGACCTGGACAAAGGCTCGCACATCGTTGTCAGCAGCTATAACGGCGTTGTCCTGCTGGCCGGGCAAACCCCGCGTGCTGACCTCAAAAGCCTCGCCGAGCAGACCGCCGGCCAGGTGCAACGGGTCAAGAAGGTGCATAACGAAATCCAGGTGATGCAGCCGTCTTCGATTCTGGCGCGCAACAACGACGCCTGGCTGACCACCAAGATCAAGGCGCAGATGCTTGGCGACGCCAATGTGCCTGGCTCGCGCATCAAGGTCATCACCGAAAACGGTATCGTCTACCTGCTCGGCCTGGTTACCCAGGGCGAAGCCAACGCCGCGACCAGCGTGGTGCAAAGCGTTTCCGGCGTGCAGAAAATCGTCAAACTGTTCGAATACATCGACTAAGTCGCACCCGGCGGGAGGGCTGCGTCCTCCCGCCCTCCTCACCCGATCCAGGAATACTCCATGACCAAGTTTCTGCTGCCCGCGCTGCTGATCGGCGCCTGCGCATCCCTGGCTGGCTGCTCCAGCCCGAGCATCATCACCCTCAATGATGGCCGTGAACTGCAGGCACTGGACCAGCCCCACTTCGATCGCGCTTCTGGCATCTATGAATTCGAACAGCTGGACGGCAAGCGCACGCGCATCAACAAGGATCAAGTTCGTACCATTACCGACCTGTAATTGCTGATCCAACGCTTACAAAAAAGGCGATCCTCTCGGATCGCCTTTTTCGTTACTTGACCACTTTCAGACTCGGTCGTCCGCTAGGACGCGGCGGCTGGCCACCACCTTCGGGCGGGCCGTCGTTATCCGGCTCGTCTACTTCATCCTCAAGCTCTTCGTCATCCAGCAGCGAAGGCTCAAGCTCGAACACCATGCCCTGACCGTTCTCGCGGGCGTAGATGCCCAGGATCGCGCCGGTGGGCACGAACAACGAATGCGCGACGCCGCCGAAGCGGCCTTCAAAGCTCACTGCGTCATTATCCATGTGCAGGTTGCGCACCGCACTGGGCGACACGTTCAGGACAATCTGACCATCACTGGCGAAGCCCTGGGGCACCTGGACAGCCGGAAACTCGGCATTGACCAGCATATGGGGCGTGCAATCGTTGTCGACGATCCACTCGTACAGTGCTCTAACCAGATAGGGGCGACTGGAGTTCATCAACGGCTCCTTAAAGCTTGCGCATTTCACGTTCAGCAGCAGACAGGCTCGCCTGGAATGGCTCGCGGGCGAACTGTCGCTCCATATAATCAAGCAGCGGCTTGGCTTGCCGCGGCAGTTCGATACCCATCACCGGCAAACGCCAGAGCATGGGCAGTAGACAACAATCGACCAGGCTTTGCTCATCACTCATGAAGCAGGCCATCTCGGCAAACAATGGCGCAACCCCGGTCAGGCTCTCGCGCAGTTCCTTGCGCGCCTTTGCCTGCGCAGCCTCGGTGCTGCGCTTGTCGAGCAGCACGTCGGCCAGCGAGCACCAGTCGCGCTGGATGCGGTGCACCAGCAGGCGGCTGTTGCCGCGTGCGACCGGATATACCGGCAGCAGTGGCGGGTGCGGATAGCGCTCATCGAGGTATTCCATGACCACGGTCGACTCGTACAGCGCCAGATCGCGATCAACCAGGGTTGGCACACTGGCGTAAGGGTTCACTTCAACCAGCTTGGGTGGCACACGCCCAGGATCGACGTCGATGATCTGCACGCTGACGCCCTTTTCGGCGAGCACCAGGCGGACCCGGTGCGAGTAATGATCAGCGGGATCGGAATAGCAGGCTAACCTGTTGGTTACGCCCATGCAGCGCCTCCTCGTGGGGATGCTTGTAAAACACAAATGCAAACGCGCCCTAAGGGGCCCAATGCAGTTGCACGGGGCGCCTCAGGGCGCGTTCAACTAACCAGAAACTACTGCGTGATCAGTGCACGTCCTTCCAGTATTCGCGCTTGAGCAAGTAGGCGAACACGAAGAAGAAAGCCAGGTACAGCAACACATAGGTACCGATGCGCTGGCTCTCCAGTTTGACCGGGTTGGCCGAATAGGCCAGGAAGGTCACCAGGTTCTTGACCTTCTCGTCGAACTGCTCGGGCGTCAGGGTACCGGATTTCGGCTCGATGGTCAGCTGATCACATGCTTCATGGGTCAATGGGCTGCCCGTCAACGGGTCATATTGCTTCTTGCCGTCAACAACGCTCTGCACCTGCTTGCAGCCAATCACCTGATTACCCTGCAGACCAACCAGCACGTTAGGCATGCCGACGTTGGGGAAGACCTTGTTGTTGACCCCGTATGGCCGCGACTTGTCCTCATAGAAGCTACGCAGGTACGAGTACAGCCAATCGGTACCACGCACCCGCGCAACCAGGGTCAGGTCAGGCGGCGCAGCGCCGAACCAGGTCTTGGCATCAGCCGGCTGCATGCCGATCTGCATGTGGTCGCCGATCTTGGCACCGGTGAACACCAGGTTTTCCAGCATCAGCTCATGGGGGATACCCAGGTCATCAGCGACCCGCTCATAGCGCTGGAACTTCGCGCTATGGCAGCCCATGCAATAGTTGGCAAAGGTCCGCGCACCATCCTGCATGGCGGCTTTGTCACTCAGGTCGATATCGACCTTGTCCAGCTCCAGGCCGTGTTCCGCGGCAAAGGACAAGGCAGGCATCACTGCCAGGAACAGTACTGCAATAAGCTTTTTCATCAGCCAGTCACCCTTTCCGGAACCGCTTTGGCCTTCTCCAGCCTTGTGTAGAACGGCATCAGCAGGAAGTAGGCGAAATACAGCAGGGTACAGACCTGCGACAGCAGGGTCCGCCCCGGCGTAGGCGCCAATACACCCAGCACACCGAGAATCACGAAGCTGACGCAGAACACCAGCAGCCAGATCTTGCTCAGCCAGCCCTTGTAGCGCATGGAACGTACCGGGCTGCGGTCAAGCCAGGGCAACACGAACAACACGGCAATGGCGGCGCCCATGGCGATCACGCCGAACAGTTTGTCGGGCACCGCGCGCAGGATCGCGTAGAACGGTGTGAAGTACCACACCGGAGCAATGTGCTCGGGTGTCTTGAAGGCGTTGGCTTGCTCGAAGTTTGGTTTTTCGAGGAAGTAGCCGCCCATTTCCGGGAAGAAGAACACCACCGAACAGAACACGAAGAGGAACACCACCACGCCGACGATATCCTTGACGGTGTAGTACGGGTGGAACGGGATACCGTCGAGGGGGATGCCGTTTTCGTCCTTGTGCTTCTTGATGTCGACGCCATCAGGGTTGTTCGAGCCGACTTCGTGCAGCGCCAGGATATGCAGCACCACCAGGCCGAGAATGACGATCGGCAAGGCCACCACATGCAAGGCGAAGAAGCGGTTCAGGGTGATCCCCGAGATCAGGTAGTCGCCGCGAATCCACTGGGTCAGGTCATCGCCGATCACCGGGATGGCGCCGAACAGCGAGATGATTACCTGCGCACCCCAATACGACATCTGGCCCCAAGGCAGCAGATAACCCATGAACGCTTCAGCCATCAGCGCCAGATAGATCAGCATGCCGAACAGCCAGACCAGCTCACGCGGCTTCTGATAAGAGCCGTAGAGCAGCCCGCGGAACATGTGCAGGTAGACCACGATGAAGAACGCCGAGGCGCCGGTGGAGTGCAGGTAGCGCAGGATCCAGCCGTACTCGACATCGCGCATAATGTACTCGACCGAGGCGAACGCCTCTTCGGCCGAAGGGGTGAAACTCATGGTCAGCCAGACGCCGGTAACAATCTGGTTGACCAGCACCAGCAACGCCAGCGAGCCAAAGAAGTACAGGAAGTTGAAGTTCTTCGGCGCGTAGTATTTGCTCAGATGCTCCTCCCACATCTTGGTCGCGGGGAAGCGCGCATCGATCCAGTCCATGAACTTGCTCATCATGCGTTCTCCTGATCGACGCCGATGACGATGATGTCGTCCGTCTCGTATGAGTGCGGAGGCACTGGCAGGTTGAGAGGTGCCGGCTGGGACTTGTAGACGCGGCCAGCGAGGTCGTAGTGAGAGCCGTGGCAGGGGCAGAAATAGCCACCGACCCACTTGGGCCCCAGATCGACCGGCGCCACTTCAGGACGGAAGGTCGGCGAGCAGCCCAGGTGGGTGCACAGGCCAACCAGCAGGAGGATTTCCGGCTTGATCGAGCGCACCTCTGGGTCGACGTAAGTCGGCTGCACCGAGGCCTGCGATTCCGGATCAGCGAGTTCGCCGACGATTTTCTTGAGATTGCCGAGGATCTCTTCTGTGCGTCGCACGATGAATACTGGCTGCCCGCGCCACTCAGCAACCATCTGCTGGCCGGGTTCAATCTTGGCAATATTGACCTTCACCGGTGCACCGGCGGCTTTCGCCTTGGCACTGGGAAACCATGACCCCACGAACGGTACCGCAGCCCCCACAGCCCCCGCTGCACCCACCACGGACGTGGCGGCTACGAGGAAGCGGCGCCGGCCTGCGTTGACGCCGTCATTACTCATTCAGTCCTCTCCCATCAGCTGCTCTGGCCTGTTGAACCAGGCCTGTATTTTGTGAATGTCTGTGGCACTAAATTTTGGTCGCCATGGTAAGAAACAAATCCACACACTGACAAGGTGATTAGCCCCGGCCGGGCTACAACCCACGCTTTGCTTGATCTGCGTCTATAAGGCGACTTGCCACGGACATGCTGACAGGTTAGTTCAAGGCAAAAAAAAAGCCCGGTTCCAAGGAACCGGGCTTTTTTCGACTGCCGAAGCGAAATTAACGCTTGGAGTACTGAGGACGCTTACGTGCTTTACGCAGACCCACTTTCTTACGCTCGACTTCACGAGCATCGCGGGTTACGTAGCCAGCGCGACGCAGAGCAGGGCGCAGGGCTTCGTCGTAGGCCATCAGAGCGCGGGTGATACCATGACGGATCGCACCGGCTTGACCGCTGACACCACCACCGGAAACGGTGACGTAGATGTCGAACTTGGCAACGTTCTCGGTCAGCTCGAGCGGTTGACGAACAACCATACGAGCGGTCTCACGACCGAAGAAAGTGGCCAGAGGACGGTTGTTGATGGAGATGTTACCGGTACCTGGACGCAGGAAAACGCGAGCGGTTGCGGTCTTGCGACGGCCAGTGCCGTAATTTTGAGTCGCCGACATAATGAACTATCCCCTTAGATCTTCAGTTCTTGAGGCTGCTGAGCAGTGTGTGGGTGAGCAGCACCCGCGTACACTTTCAGCTTGCGATACATGTCGCGACCCAGCGGGTTCTTAGGCAGCATGCCCTTGACCGCGGTCTCGATGATACGCTCAGGGGCTTTAGCGATCAGCTTGTCGAAGCTGATTTGCTTGATGCCACCTGGGAAGCCGGAGTGGGAGTAGTACATTTTGTCAGTAGTTTTAGCACCAGTGACACGTACCTGCTCGGCGTTGATGACGACGATGTAGTCGCCGGTGTCAACGTGAGGGGTGTATTCAGCTTTGTGCTTGCCGCGCAGACGACGAGCGATTTCGGTAGCCAGACGACCCAGGGTCTGACCAGCGGCGTCGACGACGAACCAGTCGCGCGTTACTGTTTCTGGTTTAGCAGTAAAAGTTTTCATTATCTCTAAAGCCTCAGAGGCCGCCCAAGCAATAAAAAATAGACGGCGAATCTTACTGGATAGTGCGCAACTTGACAAGCAAGCACGCAGCCGAATACGGACGCTATTGGGGGCTCGGGTCGGGCACGTCCAATATCCGGCGGGTTTCTCTCGTAATGCAGTGCATCACTTCCGCAAAACGGAGAGGGGCAGGATTATCCAGATTGCAGAAAAAAATTCAACCTGCTTTTATGGTCTTTTTCGCCAGAGAGAAGCTTCCAGATGGAATACCGCAAGCTCGGCCGTACCGACCTCAACGTCAGCGCCCTGTGCCTGGGCACCATGACCTGGGGCGAGCAAAACGATCAGGACCAGGCGTTTGCCCAGATCGCCCGGGCCAAGGCCGGCGGGATCAACTTCATCGATACCGCAGAGATGTACCCGGTGCCGCCGCGCCCGGAGACCTACGCCGCCACCGAACGAATCATCGGTAACTGGTTCAAGGCCAACGGCGATCGCGACCAGTGGACACTGGCGAGCAAGGTTGCCGGCCCAGGCAACGGCATCAGCCACATCCGCGACGGCCAGCTCAAGCACAATCGCCAGCACATCGTTGCCGCACTGGACGCAAGCCTTGAGCGCCTGCAGACCGATCACATCGACCTGTATCAGTTGCACTGGCCGGAGCGCAGCACCAACTTCTTCGGCAAGCTCGGCTATCAGCACCTGCCGCAGGACCACTTCACGCCACTGGAAGAAACCCTCGAGGTGCTCGACGAGCAGGTTCGTGCCGGCAAGATCCGTCACATTGGCCTGTCCAATGAAACGCCATGGGGCACGATGAAGTTCCTGCAACTGGCCGAGAGCCGCGGTTGGCCGCGGGCGGTATCGATCCAGAACCCCTACAACCTGCTCAACCGCAGCTTCGAGATCGGCCTGGCCGAAGTGGCGATCCGCGAGCAATGCGGGCTGCTGGCCTACTCGCCGCTGGCATTCGGCATGCTTGCCGGCAAGTATGAAAACGGCGCCAGACCTGAAGGCGCGCGGTTGACGCTGTTCAACCGCTTTGCCCGCTACTCCAACCCGCAGACCGTGGCCGCCTGCAGCCGTTACGTGCAGATAGCCCGCGAGCATGGCCTGGACCCGGCCCAGATGGCCCTGGCGTTCGTCACCCGCCAGCCGTTCGTGACCAGCAATATCATCGGTGCGACCAGCCTTGAACAACTGGAAAGCAACCTCGCCAGCGCCGATCTGAACTTGAGCGACGAGCTGCTGGCAGCCATCGAAGCGGTGCACCAGGATCAGCCAAACCCGGCGCCGTGATGCAGCCGTAACAAAGCGGCAGCGGGTCAGCCCGCTGCCGCAGGCAGCTGGATCGGGACGGGGTAGACACAATCGCCAAAAAATAAGACGATCCAGCCGGTGATTGACCACTCTACCCTATAAGAACAATGACAATGATCTTTACCCAACCCACCGCTTCATTGCGGCGCGTCAGCATTCTGGCCGTCGATAATGTGTTCGCCTCGACCCTGATGCAGGCCAAGGATTTCTTCCACCTGGCCAGCCTGCGCTACGGCAAGCAAATGGGCCTGGGCCTGCAACCGATGTTCGAAATCTGCCTGGTCAGCCCCGACGCTGCACCGGTAGACAGCTTCAGCAACGTGCAGGTACCGGTAGACGGCGGCCTGGGCGATGCCAATGTGATCATCCTGCCGGCGTTCTGGGATGACTTCGACAACCTTCAGCAGCGTTATCCGCAGGTCTTGCCATGGCTACGCGAGCAGCATGCGCGTGGCGCGGTGCTCTGTGGCGAAGCCAGCGGCGTGTACTGGCTGGCCGAAGCGGGCTTGCTCGATGGCAAGGAGGCGACCACCTACTGGCGCTTCTTCACCGACTTCGCCGAGCGCTTCCCGGCTGTGCGGCTGAACCAGGACAAGCACCTGACCGATGCCGACAACCTGTACTGCGCGGGCGGCGCGACCTCGGCGTGCGACCTGTACATTTACCTGATCGAGCGCTTCTGCGGGGCCAATGTCGCCCGCGCGGTAGCCCGCGACATCCTCTATGAAGTGCAACGCAACTACACCCCAGGGCGTATGGGTTTTGGTGGGCAGAAGCTGCATCAGGACCTGATCATCCTGCAGATTCAGCACTGGCTTGAAGAGCATTTCGCGGACAAATTCCGCTTTGAAGACGTCGCCCGCAACCATGGCATGAGCATTCGCAATTTCATGCGCCGGTTCCAGACGGCTACCGGCGACAAGCCCCTGCACTATCTGCAACGGCTGCGCATCGAAACCGCCAAGGGTTTACTGTCGAGCACCCGCAAGAGCATCAAGACCATCAGTTATGAGGTGGGCTACGACGATGCGAGCTTCTTTGCCCGCTTGTTCCGCCAGCATACCGAGCTGTCGCCAAACCAGTATCGGCAGCAGTTCATGCAGGAGGCTTGAGGGGCATGGGGGCCGCCTTGCGGCCCTTCGCGGGTGAACCCGCTCCCACAGCTCACATGGCGGCGCTGCGAATCCTGTGGGAGCGGGTTCACCCGCGAGGGGCCGCAAAGCGGCCCCAACTACACCGAATTAAGGCTTATGCGCTCGCGCCAGAAACTCGTGCGACTGCATCTCCAGCAAACGGCTCAGCGTACGCTGGAACTCGAAGCTCAGCCGCCCGCCGGTGTACAGATCCTTCAACTCAACCTCAGCTGAAATGATCAGCTTGACGTTACGGTCGTAAAACTCATCGACCATGTTGATGAAGCGCCGGGCGATATCGTCGGTAGCCACACCCATCTGCTCGACATTGCTCAGCAGCACGGCATGGAAGATCTTGCCCAGCTCGATGTAGTCGTTCTGGCTGCGCGGCCCGTCGCACAAGGCGCGGAAGTCGAACCAGGCGACATCGTCACAGGTACGCAGGGCGTGAATCTCGCGATTCTCGATCATCAGCACGTCATTCTCGACCGCCTGCGTGCACTCCGGGGTCAGCGCCTTGAAGCTCTGGCGCAGGCTCTCGTGCGCAGCGGCATCGAGCGGGAAGTGGAACAGTTCGGCCTGCTCGAGGTGGCGCAGACGATAGTCGACGCCGCTGTCGACGTTCACCACATCGGTGTACTGCTTGATCATGGCGATGGCCGGCAGGAAGCGCGCACGCTGCAAGCCATCCTTGTACAGGCCGTCAGGCACGATGTTGGAGGTCGCGACCAGTGATACGCCGTTCTTGAACAGCTCTTCCATCAAGGTGCCGAGGATCATCGCATCGGTAATGTCAGAGACGAAGAACTCATCGAAACAGATGACCCGGGCTTCGCTGGAGAAGCGCTTGGCGATCACCGTCAGCGGGTTCTTCTCGCCTTTGAGCGTACGCATTTCTTCGTGCACGCGCTTCATGAAGCGGTGGAAGTGCGTGCGCATCTTCTGTTCGAACGGCAGCGCCTCATAGAAGGTGTCGACCAGATAGGTCTTGCCGCGCCCTACCCCACCCCAGAAGTACAAGCCCTTGACCGGGGCCTGGTCCTTCTTGCCGAACAGCTTGCCGAGCACGCCGGGCTTGTTGTTCTGCGCCGCGACCAGGTCGTCGTACAGACGCTGCAGATGACGCACCGCTGTTTCCTGCGCCGCATCATGGAAGAAATCGGGACGTTTGAGATCTGCTTGATATCGTTCTAAAGGCGTCATAATTCGCTGGCGAGGTAACAAAAGCGGGCCGTCACTGTAGCGACGGGCCCGCATAATGGCAATCAGACTTGCGGCGAAATGCCTCAGTCGGCTTGTGGCTGGAGCGCTGCGTGCAGGGCTTGCACGGCAGCGTCGCGCGCTGATGCATCGGCAAACTGCGGGCCTTCTGCGACCTGCTCACCGTTCAGCCACAGGGCAAAGCTCAGGCCGTCGACGCGTACATCGGCTTCACCACCCTGCTGCAGTTGCTTGCTCACCGCACCGGCGCTCTTGCCGTCGGCGAAGCTGCGCGACAGCAGCAATTGCTCGCCATCGGCGGCCAGCAGGCGGAAGCGGAAGCTGCCGTCTTCATCACGGAAGCTGACAAAGCGGGCGCTCTTGGCGGCCTTTTTCTTCACGTCGGTGCTGGCCTGGACACTGCTGCGGAACGAGCGCAGGCCGACCGCTTCGCGCAGTTGTTCAAGGAAGGGCGTCGCGCTCTTGCGCGCCTTGGCCGCGCCGGCCAGAAGGATGTCTTCAAGGTCAGCAGGACGTGCGATCAGCTGATGGTAATGCTCGCGTGGCGCGGCCAGTTGGCCGTCCAGCAGCTGGAACAGGCGCTGCTTGGCCTCGCCCCAGCCCAGCCCTTGCAGCAGTGCTTCATGCAGCTCTGCCGATTGCGCCGGGGTAGCGAACGCTTGGTACAGGGTGAACAGGTGCGAGCTGTCCGGGTCTTTCGCTTCGCCGGGTGCACGGGAGTCGGTGACGATGCGCGAGATGGCGTCTTTCATGTCCTTGGCGCTGGCGAACAACGGGATGGTGTTGTCGTAGCTCTTGGACATCTTGCGCCCATCAAGACCCGGCAGGGTCGCCACGCTTTCCTCGATCACCGCCTCGGGCATGGCGAAGAACTCCTTGCCCTGGCCGAACAGGTGGTTGAAGCGCTGGCCAATGTCACGGGCCATTTCCACGTGCTGGATCTGATCACGGCCAACCGGCACCTTGTGCGCGTTGAACATGAGAATGTCCGCCGCCATCAACACCGGGTAGCTGAACAGGCCCATGGTCACGCCGGCATCCGGGTCTTCGCCGTTTTCCAGGTTCTTGTCTACCGACGCCTTGTAGGCGTGGGCGCGGTTGAGCAGGCCCTTGCCGGCAACGCAGGTCAGCAGCCAGGTCAGCTCAGGGATCTCGGGGATGTCGGACTGACGGTAGAAGGTGACTTTGTCCGGGTCGAGCCCGCCCGCCAGCCAGGTGGCGGCGATCTCCAGGCGCGAACGCTGGATGCGCAGCGGGTCATCGCACTTGATCAGCGCGTGATAGTCGGCCAGGAAGTAGAACGAGTCGGCACCGGGCTGCTGGCTGGCAAGGATGGCCGGGCGAATGGCGCCGGCGTAGTTGCCCAGGTGCGGGGTGCCGGTGGTGGTGATACCGGTAAGAATGCGCGTAGTCATGGGTAATCGCTTGATCAGGCTTGGCTCAGTTCGAGAGGCGCGGCAGCACCAGATCCTTCAGATCGGTCAGCTTGCCATGGAAAAAGTGTCCGCATTCTGCCACTTTCAGCAGCTCATGGGGGCGCGGCAGGCTGTCGGACCATTCGTAAACCAGCTGAGGATCGACGACTTCGTCGCTGTCTGGCTGGATGACGGTCAACGGGCAAACCTGCGGCAGCGGGAAGTCGTCATTCAAACGCATCACAGCAGGTGCAATCATGAACAGCTGCTGCAGCGTTGCGCCCTGGCTTTCCAGACGCCCGGCAAGACTCGCGGCAACGAAACCGCCAAACGAGAAGCCCATCAGCAACAGCGGCAGCTCGTGATAGCTGGTCCGCACCCAGGCGGCGACGGCCTCGGCATCAGCCACTTCACCCGCGCCCATGTCATGGCTGCCAGCGCTTTGGCCGACGCCGCGGTAATTGAAGCGCAGCGTGTTGTAGCCAGCATCGCGAGCAGTGCGTTGCAGGGTCGAGACCACCTTGTTGAGCATGGTTCCGCCCTGCACCGGATTAGGGTGGCAGATCAGCACTACGCCACGCGGCTCGGCCACTTCCAGCTGCAAGGCTTCCAGTTGGCCGCATGGGCCATCGATGAACAAGGGGGTTTCGCGGATAAGCAAAGCACTACTCCGTGACCTCGGAAGGGGTCGACTCGTCTAGCTGATGAATTCTGTTCTGAAATATTTGCGATCGTTCGCGGTATACAGCGCAGGTCTGAGCCGTTAACGTAAAGCAAAGCCGTTTATAGAGGAAGGACTCGTGGAACTCTCGCTCCTTGTTTGGTTGTTGCCGACCCTGGCCCTGGTCGTCGGCGTAGTCGTCGGCTTCGTCGTGGCCCGCCTGCTGCCCAACGCAGCGCCCAGCAGCACACAGCGTCAACTGGATGATATCCAGCAACGTTTCGACAGTTATCAAAGTGAAGTGGTCACCCACTTCAACAGCACCGCAGCCCTGGTTCAACGCCTGACCCAGAGCTACCAGGACGTGCAGGATCACCTGGCCGACGGTGCCAACCGCCTGGCCCTGGACGAGCTGACCCGTCAGCGTCTGCTGGCAGCGCTGCATTCGGAGGCTGCGCAAAGCCATCGCGATCGCCTGACGCCGCCGAAAGACACCGCCGAAGTGCCGCGTGACTACGCACCCAAGACCCCTAACTCGCCGGGCATGCTCGACGAGAGCTACGGCCTCAAGCGCTGATCCGAGCTGTTCATTGAAAAGGCCTCGCGAGAGGCCTTTTTGCTGTCTGGGCGAAGCGTGAGCACGTGCAACTCAAACGCTGGCGCGCAATGCCTGCTCGATATCAGCCAGCAGGTCCTCGATATCCTCAAGCCCCACCGACAACCGCACCAACCCCTCGCCTATGCCGTGCTGCGCACGCTCTTCAGGGGTGTAGCCGGAGTGGGTCATGCTCGCTGGATGCTGGGCCAGTGACTCGGCATCACCCAGGCTGACCGCGCGGCTGAACAGCTGCAGGGCATTCATGAAGCGCCGACCGGCTTCGATACCACCCTTGAGCTCGAAGGCGATCATGCCGCCGGGCAAGCGCATCTGCCGCTGCGCCAGCGCGTACTGGGCGAAGCTCGGCAGGCCGGGATAATGCAGCAACTCGACCTGCTGCTGGCCCTGCAGAAACGCAGCCACCTGCGCCGCATTGGCGCAATGCCGATCCATGCGCAGGCCAAGCGTCTTGATTCCGCGCATCAGCAATGACGCATCGTGCGGCGACAGCACCGCGCCAGTCATGTCTTTCAGACCTTGCAGACGAACACGGTCAATCAACGCCTTGCGCCCCGCCACCAGCCCGGCAGTGATGTCGCCATGGCCGCTCAGGTACTTGGTCGCCGAGTGCACCACCAGATCCGCGCCAAACTCCAGCGGCCGCTGCAGGTAAGGTGTACAGAAGGTGTTGTCGACCACCACATGAATATCACGACCGCGCACGGCCTGCGCTACGGCGGCAATATCGACCAGTTCCAGAGTGGGGTTGGCGGGCGACTCGAAATAGATCATGCGAGTTTTGTCGTTGATCGCAGCGGCCAGCGCCTGCGCGTCGTTGAGGTCGACGTGCCGGATCTTGACGCCGAACTCGCCGATACCGTGGTGCAGGAAGGCAAAGGTGCAGCCATAGAGCGTCTGGCCGACAATCAGCTCATCGCCAGGGCGCAGCAAGGTCCACAGGGTGGCGGTGATCGCGCCCATCCCTGAGGCAAGCGCCAGCCCTGCCTCAGCGCCTTCCAGTGAGGCGATGCGCTGTTCCAGCAAGTCCAGGGTAGGGTTGGAAATACGACTATAGAAATGCCCCGGCTGCTCCCCAGCAAAGCACGCAGCGCCATATTCGACCGTGGGGAAGGCATAGGTAGCCGTCTGGTAAATCGGCGGCACCAGCGCCCCGCGATGGGCGAGCGGATCGTAGCCGTGGTGAATGGCTCGGGTGGAAAATCCGGATTGGCGCTTGGCAACGTCCATGGCTACAGCCTCTTGTGGTTTGTTATAAGCTTATGCCAACGAACCACCGGTATTTTTCCAAAGTCGCCCAGCAAAATCGGCGTATGCGGGCATAAAAACAACAATTGACTCTCTGGAAGGGCAAGCCATGCCTACGACCCTTGACCGCACTGATCGCGCCCTGCTCGGCGCCTTGCAGGACAACGCCCGCCTGACCGTTTCCGAACTCGCCGATCGGGTTTCCCTGACCACTTCGCCTTGCTGGCGACGGATCAAACTGCTCGAAGACAACGGTTACATCACCGGCTACCAAGCCGTTCTCTCACCGAAATCGCTGGGCTTCGGCGTGACGGCGTTTGTCAGCATCATGATGGACTCGCATACCAAGGAGATGGCGCTGGCGTTTGAACGGCGATTGCTGGAGATCCCCGAGATCGTCGCTTGCCATAACGTGTCCGGACGCTACGATTTTTTGCTGGAGATTCTGGCGCGGGATCTGGAGTCGTTTGGCGAATTCACCCGCGAGGTATTGCAGCGGTTGCCTGGGGTGAAGGAGATCTATTCGAGTTTTTCGTACAAGGCAGTGAAGGAGCGGCGGGTGATTCCGGTGTCCGAGAAGCATATTTAGAAACGTCCCACCGCGAGGTAGGTTCAGCCCTACTTCTGGAACAGCTGCTCCTGACATACCAGTAGATGGGGTTGAGGCATGTTTGGCCATGCAACGATCAGGACGATCGACATGGCCCAAGACAATGCATATCACTTAACCGAAGGTCTCTGGATCAGCGCCGTCGCACCCGACCAAGTACCACTGACGCCGCTACCCGGAGGCGGTGGAGGATCAGGGTTTGGCGGCTGGGGGCTGAGCGAAGGGCGCCCCCGTGGAACCGGAGGACCTAATCGCAATCTGGCGCGCGAAATCTCTGTTCGCCGAGTTTTTGACGAAGAACGGCAATTCAACGATCAACACTACGCTGCTCAGTGCGCTCCCCTGCTAAGCAATCTGGCAAACAAGATTTCAGCAGAACGTGCGCAGATTTTTCATCAAGCCAACGCCCTGACAGGCAACGCACTCGCCAAGCGATCAGCAGAACAGCACCAGCTCACTACATTCATCAACGCTACTCGAAAGGAGTACCTCTCGGTACTGCCTGACGCTCTGAGCTTCTACGGTGCTGTCTGGTTCTACAAACGCTCTGACTCCTGATGACCAGGATCTACGATCCAGGCGTATTCACCCAACGCGACGAAGTGTTCAGTAAAGAATTCGAGAGGCGGGTGGACAAATCCATCGATGGCGCTTATCAACTCCATCTGAAAGCGATCACCGTTCAATCGATGAGCGACAGTTTCGCCGAACTTGCTGCGAAACCTATAAGCGAGAACGGCGGTGTTTATGATATGGACAACCTTCGAATAGTAACACCGGCAGCTCATAACACAATTCATTATGGAGGCAAACAATGATCCTGAAGCCTAGGTTGAGTGATTATACAGAGGCGGATTTTTTGGAGTTCATCCACGAGATTGATCGGGCCAACGAAGACGAACCTGACCATATCCTCTCTGCACTGGTGATTCATTTTAGCGAAATAACCGAGCACCCGTCTGGCTATGACCTTTTGTACAAGCCCGCTACACCGGAGCTCGGAGAGCCAGAGCAAGTTCTAAGGCTCGTCAAAGAATGGCGCAGTGCCAATGGAAAGGATGGGTTCAAACCGTCTTAGGCTCTGTACGAAATCCCGAGAAACCCAATCGGCATCCCTCGGAAGCTGATTTTTTGTAAGGTTTCCAACCATCTACGGAAAGGAATCCTGTGATGGCAAAGCGTTACGAACTCTCGGATGAG